>ERZ824978.8-NODE-8-length-300141-cov-18.779120_pt1 | contig 300141 bp, 260 predicted proteins | sample MGYA00519860_ERZ824978 | MGnify/ENA primary metagenome ERZ824978 (study PRJEB31778, sample SAMEA3449184) | human gut metagenome | biome: human gut; feature: human-associated habitat; material: faeces | place: United Kingdom | collected 2010/2012 ... | reverse complement strand
GAACAGGGAAGAAGCCGCAAAGAAACTGGAAACATGATAGCCGAAACTTCCATAATACGGATGTTCCTGGATTGCCATAATCTGAATACAATTATATCCGTCTTTGGCTATGCGCGGAAGAATCTTTTCCTGAAACTCTCTGTAACTGCCTACTTTTTCCTCCTCTTGTGCCATACCGATATGGCATTCATAAATCAGCAGCGGGTCTGTAGCAGCTTTGAAAGTTTTTTTCTTCATCTTGTACGGTTTCTCCGGAGACCATACCTGCGCACTGAATATTTTGGTTTGCTCATCTTGGACAACCCGGTTGGTCCATGCCGGGATACGTTCGCCGCAACCGCCGTCCCAATGTACCATTAACTTATACAAGTCACCGTGTTTCATGGCATCAGCCGGGAGCTTTATTTCCCAATTACCGTTTGCTTTTCGTTTCAGACTGTATTTTTTCTCTTCTTTCCAATCGTTGAATGTACCAATCAGGAAAATCTGGGTGGCATTGGGAGCCCATTCGCGGAAAACCCAGCCGTTATCAGTACGGTGCAAACCAAAATAAAGGTAGCCGGATGCAAAATCCGACAATGTCTGTTTCCCTTTATTGGTTAACTCTGCCTCTTTTTCAGAGGCATGTTTATGGCGGCCGTTTATGGCATCTGCATATGGTTCCAGCCAAGGATCGTTCTTAATCAAATTCAGTGTTTCCATAGAGGATTGTTTTTGGGTATTTGTATTATGCTTTAACTTTCACAATAACTTTTTTCACGCCGTCCGGAGTGATTCCGGGAGCATGTCCGTCTTGTGGGAAGAAAATGGCAAACATACCCGGTTTTACTTCGATATAGCTTTCTGCCAGACCGGTAAAGAAAGTAATATCCTTTTCCGCGTTATAAGGAGCATCTTCCGGCACACAATCTTTTGCTGCGGTATAACCCATTATTTCAGTACCCGACAGAGGTATTTGGATATCAATAAAGTCTTTGTGCGTTTCCAGTTTGGCTTCTTCCTTTGTTTTAGGTTTGGTTTGCGCTACGTTTACAAGCAAATCCTTACCTTTAAGTTCGGTTTTTCCCACTTCCAAAGCGTTTAAATCGTGTGATTTCAAAAACTCAATAGCCTGTGCGAATAAAGGATTCAGCGAAGCATATTTCTCTATGTTTTCAAGTCTGTCTACTACCATAATTCAATTGTTTTTAAATTAGTTTTTAAATTTATTCAAAGTCGTCTATCGTGTAATTTACAAAGTCGGAAAAACGTTTCAGTTGCCTGAAAATATCATCTGTACGTTCCAGAAAATCAGGAGCCAAAAAGAAACTGTCAGGCTGATGACAGGAAACTGTATATTCTTTACATTGCAGATATTTCAAATACGGATAGTCTTTAGAGAAACCTTTGGGAGCTGTTTTTAGGAAATTCTCGCCGACAACGGGAAAATATTGTTTAAAAGCCGGGTCTTCGACAATTCCTCGAAACTCATCCATGTTATCATAAACCGCTTGCCTCAAGGCTTTCAGCAGGGGAGAGGGCGGGCAATAACTGCCACCTGCCAAAAGGCAGTTGCCCGGTTGTAAATGAACATAGTATCCGCAATGGTCTGATTTCTTTCCTTTGGCATTGATATAGCCGCCAAAATGATTTTTATAAGGCGTTTTATCTTCGGAAAACCGTGTGTCTCGGTAGATACGGTATGTACAGTCTCTGGCTTCAATGCCGCGAATGCTTTCGTCAAACAATGAGATACGGGAGATAATTACTGTCAGCAAGTTCTCAAACTCGTTCCGGGCATTTTCATACTGCTCCCGATGGGCGTTGAACCATTCACGATTGTTGTTGGCGGATAGTTCTTTCAGAAATTGAAATATAACAGGGATGTTCATATCGTATATATCCTTATTTCTGCCAAATTTACGGATAATATTTCTAACATGCTACAAATAGGCATAAAAAAAGCATCGGCTTGGGTAAACCGATGCTCCTTACACATTTATCAATCAAACAGACGCTTCTGTTTTTTGATGTACTTACTTATCACAAGCGGGTACGTCTCTTTTAATTAATCTTATATCTAATACTATGAAAAACACATTTATATAACACAACAAATTGGAATTTTGTTCATGCAGATGAGGATAACTTTAGCATAAAAAAATGGGTGGGTCATTTTATTCTGCATCCGGTTTGCACTATCTTTGCAAGAAAATATGTAGAATATGGCCGAATATAAATTTGATGAAGATAGCGTTAAAGCGCTGATAGCTTGGGCAAAGAGCACATCTTTCCCTCAAAGTGTAACATTGTCTGATGCTGAGAACATAGTGGATGTGAAACGTTTTGTGCAAGCTAACCTGAGTGACATAGATGCACATTATCCTGATGATTTTTATAATCCTGCCATCACGCGGCTATATCGGCTGAAGGAATATATGGAAGAGAACAAATAAAGACTTGGCACTGATTATGCGGAAAACCACGAAGCGATTAAGAAATCCGTGTTGTTCTGCATAATCAGTGCCAAATCTAATAAATCACCAGAGTTGTGACTCCGTTATAGCTTTATCTTAAGTATCTTTCCTCCATATCCTTCGACGGCCACATTAGTAGCCTTATAGGGAAGCAGACTTATGTTTTCTTCTTTTCCGCTGAGCAGCTCCGTAGCTTTGTACTGGTCCATCTGCGGTATTTGCAGGAAGTCAAAAGCATGAGAAGGAATATTTATGGCAAGGTCTGCCGAGATATGGTCGAAGTTCACGACGAACAGCAGCAGGTCTCTCTCAAATTTGCGCAGGAATGTATATTGCTTATGTTCATTAAAGCGCCATCCGTTGACATTGGCATACATCAAATCGAAGAAAGCCCCCTGAGAGATGGCCTTTTCTTCATTGCAAAGAGTCAGTAGCCGTTTATAAATGCTGTATAGGTGTTTCTGGTCCTCCGTCAGCATCTTGCCGTCGAACTTGCCACCATTGCGCCAACGACGGATGGTATCTACACTCCAATAGTCAAAGATGGTTGTACGTCCGTCCCGGCCGCTGAAACCTTCACTATCCATGCCCAGCTCACCAAACTCCTGACCGAAATAAATCATCATCGGATTGGTGTTCATGCAAGCTGACACAATGAGTGCCGGAATCGCCTTGCGTGGGTTACTGGCAAAAAAGTCGGAAGCGATACGTTGCTCGTCATGGTTTTCCAGAAAGTTCAGCATGCGTTTTTCTATACCTCCCAGACTTTGCCAAGAGCGGGTGATGGCAGTTGCCGATTCATACCCGCAAGTAACAGCCCGCAAGGTATCATAAAGTCCTACTTTGTCGTATAAATAATCAAACTTGCCACGGAACAAGTAATTCTTGTATTCTCCCGGGTTGTAGACTTCGGCTATAAACAGCAGGGAGGGATATTGTTCCTTGACCTGCGGAATTGCCCATTCCCAGAACTCTACGGGAACCATCTCGGCCATATCGCAACGGAAACCGTCTATGTTCTTTCCCGCCCAGAACAGCATGATATCCAGCATCTTGGTCCATGTGTCGGGAATGGGGTCGAAATGGCAAGTCCCGCCGTTCTGGTAATCCACTCCATAATTCAACTTTATAGTTTCGTACCAATCGGTGATGTTTGGATAAGCATCAAAACGGTTGTTTCCGGTAGCTTTTGCCGGAAACTCCCTATAAGGTTCGGCGGCTGCACCTTTCATGTCAAATTGGCCATGCAGTTCCGATTTCGGGATATAATAGAAGTTATTATATGGGCTGAACGCATAATTGGTATCATCGTTTGACCCCAGTTGTGAAGTGCCATCCGGCTGGGCATCCGAGTGATATTGACGGGCTACGTGGTTGGGAACAAAATCTATGATAACCTTCAGACCGCTACGGTGAGTGCGCTGCACCAGATTCTCAAACTCTCTCATACGCTCCGGTACGTCCTTGGCGAGATCCGGGTCGACATCATAGTAGTCCTTGATGGCATAGGGAGATCCGGCTTTACCTTTCACTATGGCCGGATGGTCGGGTTGGATATTGTGACGGCGGTAGTCAGTTTGCGTAGCATGCTCGATGATGCCCGTGTACCAGATATGTGTAGCGCCAAGCTTCTTGATTTCTCCCAACGCCTTGGCTGTAAAGTCAGCCATCTTGCCGCATCCATTTTCGGTGATGCTGCCATTATTGATGCAGTGGTTATTGTTGTTTCCGAATAGTCGGGTGAACACTTGATAAATAATCAATTTGTTTTCGTCGTTCATTTCTTTGTTTTCTATGTTATAGAATGGTTATTTTATTCTTTCCAAATGCTGCCTTTGTCAATGAGCAGGCGTTCCAATATATCATTGGTCGTATTATATCCCTGCATGAATATCTCCTCCGCCTTTTCCAGCTCTGTATTGCTGTATCCCTCCAAGTTATAAGGTTCTATCAGCAAATCAGCCTTCTCGCGTTCAGGAAAAGAGTTGGAGCGGAACATAAAATTATAGGAACGTAAGGCAATGCTCACAATGTTCATTTTATACTTGGTTGCCATCAGAGGGCTGACATTCACGGCAATCACTTTTTCGCATATACGGCGGAGGGTAGAGACAGGCAGGTTCATCAGCAGACCTCCGTCCACGTAATGGGTGCCGTCTATATTGACCGGGGCAAACAATACCGGCATGCAACACGAAGCAGCTATGCGTTCGGCGATGTCACCCTTATGGAAATGTACCAAACGTCCATGGTCCAGATCAGTAGCTGTAATAATCAGAGGAATTTGCAGTTCTTCCAGTTTTTTGGATTTCAAATTGCTTTTCAGGAAATCGATGAATTCTCCCAATTCAAACAATCCGACTTTGGGAATCACCAGTTTGGTCAGGTCCTGAAACTTGTGCCCGGCAAAGTAGTCAAGAACTTTATGCGGTTCATTGCCGTCGGCGTAGAATACCCCGGCCAAGGCTCCGGCACTGACTCCGGAAAGTATATTGGGCTTGATGTCATGTTCCAATAAAGATTGCATGGCACCCAAATGGGCAAAGCCTTTGATGAAACCGCCGCTCAAGGCAAAACCTATCGGATATTTTTTAGTGAACCAGTTGTTCGTTGCTACCTCCATGTTGAAAATATGATATATTGTTCGGCACGAAATTAATGATTTTATTGTAGGGAGAAAGGAAAATAGCGGAAAAAAGTTCAAAGTATTAAGAGAAAAGTCTTCTCTATTAAGGAGAAAGTTTTTCTTAGTTAGGGAAAAAGTGTTTATCAGTTAAGAAAAAACTTTGTTTATGGTTTGCGGATGTCTATCCCAAGCCTTGGGATAGACATCCGCAAACTGGGGATATGTATCCGCAGTTTGCGAACAAAGTTTTAGGATTAAGGGATACTGTTTGAGAATATACGTTTATTTCTTTGCGATTGCTTTCAGCAGTGCATATCCTCCGAACCACTGAATCAGCATGCCCGGAATGCCCATACGGAAATCTTGCACAGCCAGAAAGAAATTACCGCACAACGCCCATTCAAAGACCGTACCGATAATTTGATAGGAGAGGACTACACCCAGCAATGCCAATAAAGAGATATTCTTGGCATAGCGTGCAGCAAGAGCGGCGGTTCCGGCCAGCAGACCGGACTTTATAAGTATGGCCGGCAACACGGCTGCTGCAGGCATGGCAAAAAGCAGATGATTGATGACCGGAGACAAGAGAGCCGTCAGCAGACCTACCTTGAAACCATATTTATAAGCAGCTATCAGTGTAAAGAAATAGATGGGAAGCAACGTCGGACCGCCTGCTGGGACCAGATGGCAGAGTTGCGGCAAGGCGATGTTTCCTGCCACGAACAGCAGGGCGAATAGATAGGTCTTTACGTTGCCGAAAGGCAAAGAATAAAGTTTTGCAGATGTTTCCATTTGTATAATATTATGCATTAGTTGATAAATCTATTTTTATTATGACTGTTTAAAACTGAAAAGGTTTAATCAAATCTTCACCAATTCATATTCCATGGTTCCCAATCCTATTTTCTCGGCATGGCGCAATCCGGCAAGCCAGTCCGTGTCGGGGTGCATCAAGTGGAACTTGTCGCATCCACACAAGTCGTCGTGCTCGTGTGCCGTGGCAAGGCAATTGTTACCGTGCAGTATCGGGGCTTGGATGACCATATCTGCACATGCCTTGTCCAGTGCAACCGGGTCTGCCGAAGCCAGAATGCCGAGGTCGGGCACGATGGCGGCATCGTTGTGGTTCCAGCAGTCGCATTCGGGAGATACGTTCATGATGAAGCTGATGTGGAAATGGGGCTTGCCCATAACGACAGCGAGGGCATATTCCGCAATCTTGTAGTTCAGGCGCTCGGAGGTATCTTCGGCTCCCATCACGGCACCGTCGTGCTGGCAGAGGGCTACGCACTGTCCGCAACCTACGCATTTGGTGTAGTCTATTTCTGCCTTGCGGCTGGTATTGAGGTGCACAGCGTCGTGTGCGCAGTGCTTCACGCAGATGTTGCAGCCTATGCAGCTTTCTACGTCAATCTTGGGTTGCGAGGCGCAGTGCAGTTCCAGCTTTCCGCCTACACTGGCACATCCCATGCCCAGATTCTTCAAAGCACCGCCGAAGCCGGCTTGTTCGTGTCCCTTGAAGTGGTTCATACTGATTACAATATCGGCGTCGGCTATCGCTGTACCGATTTTGGGTGCCGGACAATATTCTCCGTTCAGAGGGATTTCGCGGTAGTCCGTTCCCTTCAGTCCGTCGCCGATGATGACCTGGCACTGGGCCGAAATGGGGTTGAACCCATTCTCCATCGCGCTTTGCAAGTGGTCTACGGCATTGGCGCGACGACCGGAATACAGTGTGTTGCAGTCCGTCAGGAAAGGTTTGGCTCCCAGGCTGCGGAGCAGGGTTGCCATTCGAGCTGCATAATTGGGACGCAAGTATGCCAGATTGCCGGGTTCGCCGAAATGGATTTTGATGGCAGCAAAGCTATCCTTCAAAGGGAGTTGCTCGATGCCTGCCCGTTTCAGCAAGCGTTCCATTTTATCCAAAAGATTGGATGTAGGGGAAGTACGCAAGTCAGAGTAGTATACTTTTGCTTTTTCCATGTGTTTTACCTGTTTATAGTGATAGTATCTGCAAAAATAACGGATTATTTCCATATTAATAGGTATATGGCTAAAAAAAGTAGGGAAATCCCTTTTGACAAATAGGGGGATAATAAGAGGTCTATCCATGTTTCTGCCTACCTTTGTGGCAACTAAAAACTCGATAAGATGAAAACAATCAGACTAATTATTGCGGGACTGGTAATGACGATGGGATTCAGCAGTTGTTCCAGCTTGTTTTATGATGCTAAGGTAGATGTGTTGAACAGTATCCAGAAGGGGATGAGCAGGCAGGAGGTCACCAAGATATTGGGAACTCCAGAGTATCGCCGCTTCGACCGGGATATAGAAGAATGGGAATATTCCAGAGTGCTGTCCAGTAAAAGTAATATCACCCGAACTCAGATTGTCGTGACTTTTGAAGGTGGGAGAGTCGTTGCGATGGATTCATTCTCCGGAGAGCCACGTACGTTGCCGGTTGTTCCCAGTGAAGTAGTGATTGATTCTCCAGTCCCGGTTTACGTCAGAGGGATGCACCCCGAAGACTTTCGGCATTTTTATGAAAAAGTGAAGTCCCGCCCTTTCAAGGATGATCAAATCGAAATGATGAGAACCGTTGCCCGAAACAACAGTCTGAACTGTGTGCAATGTGCCAGTTTGATGGCACTATATACTTTTGATGACGACAAGATGAAAGTCCTCAGAATATTCGCTCCCAATATCGTAGACCCGGAAAACTACGAAGCGATTTTAGACGTCATTGATTCACTGTTCAAGAAAGACGACGCCAAGAAAATTCTGGGTATACGCTATTAAGGAGCAGGCTTGTCGGAACGCATTATAAGGGAAAGTGCCATAGCGGACCGTTCCCGTGCCCTATATTCATGTCTTTCCCCCGGTTTATCGCAGTACCGATATACTCTTTAGCCTTGCAGACCGCTTCATCGAGTTTGTTGCCACCGGCAAGAAATGTAGCTATGGCAGAGGAAAGGGTACACCCTGTGCCGTGCAGGTTACGGCTCTCTATTTTGGGGTTGGAATAGAGGATGCATCCGGATGGCAGGACGTCAGCCCCGGCAGAAGGTTGCCGGCAATAAAGCACGTCGCACATGTCATTGCCCTCCAGATGTCCGCCTTTGACAAGAACAGCGGTGTTGTATCTGCAGGATAATTCCTGTGCCGCTTGCTGCATCTCCACAGTGCCGGCAATGGTTCGCCCCCAAAGCAGGCTTGCTTCATTCAGGTTGGGAGTAATGAGGGTGCATAGCGGAAACAGTTCCGTCTTAATGACTTGTATGGTTTCTTCGGTCATCAGCCGCCGTCCGCTGGTCGATATCATGACGGGGTCATAGACTATACACTCCGGAGTATATGTCTGAAGACAATCGACAATGGCGGTCACAATACCGGCATCATATACCATACCTATCTTGACGGCATCCGGCCTTAAATCATCCATAACAGAGGCGATTTGTGCCTTAACCATATCCGCAGGTATCGGATAAACCGATTGTACTCCCAGTGTATTCTGTGCAGTAACAGCCGTGATGACGGAAGCGGCATAACCTCCCAAAGCGGAAATGGTCTTTATGTCTGCTTGTATGCCTGCACCACCCGAACAGTCGGAACCGGCAATGGAAAGGATAATAGGGGGAAGCATGAAATAATTAAAAATTAGAAATTAAAAATTAAAGGGGTGAGAGGAAAGCTGTTTCAGGTGGAGGAAGTGGGGGATGAAAGCTTCCTTCGCTTGCTGCCAGACATCTCCCAGCAGTACGGCACCTCCGAAACCTAAAGCGGCTATTTCCGGAAGATGTTCCAAGGTGATGCCACCCAATGCCATCACCTTTGAGTCGATAATACCAGCTTGCTGCGCCTTCTGCAAGGTATCGCAGGAGTAAGCGGAAGAATAGCCTTCTTTGGATATACTGTCATAAATGGGGCTGAGGAACACATAGTTACAATCTGATTTATGTTTCAACACTTCTTCAAGAGAGTGACAAGAGCGACTGACATGTCCCTTATATCCGGACGGTATCTGCGGATTGCGCCCGTTCAGATGAATTCCTTTCAGACCGAAAACGGATGCCAGCTGGAATTGCTCATGCGTGACAATGCGTGGCATATATTCCATCGGTAGCTGTTGAAGAAAATTCCCCATCTCCTCTGCCGAAGCTCCCGGCTTGCGCAGATGGAGTATTTCCAAACCGTTTTGGAATAAGGAGGTAACTGCCGCTGCTTCTCCTTCAAAGAATTGCGGCGTGGTAATGACTATCAGCTTCATATCTTTATGGATGCTATAATGAGAGAATATACGACTGCATGGTTCTTAAATCAATCGTCCATAGCTTTCCTGCCAAGGGTTCACCGTAGCCGCAAATCAGTTTCAACACTTCATTGGCTTCTACGCTACCCACAATGGCAGGGGTTACGCCGATAACCGATTTGTCCGGAGATGGCATGAGCAGTGTCCCTTCTTCATCCGGATAGAGGTCACGATAGTTTTTTGCACCCTCACCGTAGCAGAAGACGGACACTTGGCCTTCAAAGCCTTGAATGGCACCATAAACGTAGGGCTTGCCCCAAGCGTTGCATACGTCATTCAGCAAGTAGCGGGTAGCGAAGTTATCGCATCCGTCTACCACTATATCGTAGTTCCTTATCAGTTCTCCGGCATTCTTCTTGTCCAGACGGAAGGGGTATACTTCCACGTTTACATCGCTGTTCAACCCCTGCACTCTACGGGCGCCACATAGAGGTTTAGGCTGCCCAAGGTCAGCTTCAGCATACAGAACCTGACGTTGAAGATTACTGATGCTGACCTGGTCATCGTCCACCAATCCCAGCGTTCCGACTCCTGCTCCCGCCAGATAGAGGGCAATGGGAGAACCCAATCCCCCCACACCGACTATCAACACCTTGGCATTACGCAGTTTCTCTTGTCCGGCTTCGCCTATTTCGGGAAGGGACGTTTGTCTGGCATATCGGTTCATTTGTTCATTGTTATTAAGGTTCTGTATTCGGTCACTCATCTCTTGAAAGCCTTCAAATCAAAACTCGCATCCCAATCTTTCCACACCGGTTCGCGCCCCAGGCGTTTCAACGCTTTGTCCACTTCCACAGCCTTGCGCTCGTCGCTGACATGAAACTGTTCCAGCGTTTGCGGATAGCTGTAATATCCTCCCGGCTCGGTCTTGCTTTCGGCGCTCATGGTTGTCACACCAAGTGTTGCCATATGGTCGCGTATATCGGCAGGCTCGCGGGTGGAGTAGGAGATGTCCACATCATGGTCAAAGATACGCATGGCGAAAGTCACTTGTGCCAGTTCGCGGTCGCTCATGATGACATTGGGCTGGAAGCCGCCGTTCTCCGAAGGACGCATACGGGGGAAGTTGACGCTGTATTTCGTTTGCCAATAATGTTTCTGGAGATAGCGCAGGTGATAAGCCATCATGGTGATGTCTGTCCGCCATTCTTTCTCCAGACCGATGAGCACTCCCATGCCGATGGAATGGACGCCTGCCTGCCCCATGCGGTCGAAACCATTGACACGCCATTCGAATTTGGACTTCATGCCACGGGGGTGGTAGATGTTGTAATTCGACTTGTGGTAGGTTTCTTGAAAACAAATCACGCCATTCATGCCGTGTTCTTTCAGCGTTGCATACTCTTCCGTTTTTAAGGGCATCACTTCTATTTTCAGATTGCTGAAGTAGGGTTTTGCCAGGTCCAGTGCACGGGCTATGTAGGGCACGCCTGCTTTGGCCGGATTTTCTCCCGTCACCAACAGCAAATTCTCGAAAGGTGCCAGCTTCTTGATGGCCTTGTATTCGTTCACGATTTCTTCTTCCGTCAGTATGGTACGCGGCATGGGGTTGCTGATATGGAAACCGCAATACACGCAAGAGTTGGTGCAGGAATTCGTGATGTAAAGAGGCACGAACATGGAGATGGTTTTCCCGAATCGTGCCTCGGTGTATTTCTTGCTCAATCGTGCCATCGTCTCCAGATAGGGGGCAGCGGTGGGTGAGATGAGGGCCATGAAGTCCTCTACATTACAATGTTCTTTGGAGAGGGCACGGCGTACATCCGCATCTGTCTTGGCATGGATGCGTGCCGTGGTTTCCTCCCAGGATATATGTTCTAATTCGTCTGAAAACATAGTGCTCTATCAATTCCCATTTATTTCTTTTTTAATTCTCTCGACAACCGCATCGCACAGAAGTTCGGTCCGCACATCGTGCAATACTCCCCATCCACATGCTTCCCTGCATGAAAATAGCTGAACGCACGTTCCGGGTCGAGCGACAAGTCAAACTGGTCTTTCCAGCGGAATTCATAACGTGCTTTGCTCAGTGCATTGTCACGCACTTGTGCTCCGGGATGCCCTTTTGCCAGGTCGGCGGCATGGGCGGCTATCTTATAGGTGATGACACCTACACGCACATCCTCCTTATCGGGCAGTGCCAGATGCTCTTTGGGAGTGACATAGCAGAGCATCGCCGTACCCAGCCAGCCTATCTGCGCTGCACCGATGGCGGACGTGATATGGTCGTATCCCGGTGCGATGTCCGTCACGATGGGGCCGAGCGTATAGAAAGGCGCATCGTGGCATTTTTCTATCTGGCGCTCCATATTCTCCTTAATCTTGTGCATGGGCACGTGGCCGGGACCTTCGATGAAAGCCTGCACATTCTTGTCCCAAGCACGCAGTACAAGCTCGCCCATCGTGTCGAGTTCTGCAAACTGCGCTTCATCGTTGGCATCGTGCGTAGACCCCGGACGCAGCCCGTCTCCCAAAGAGATGGCAACGTCATACTGTGCCAGAATGTCGCAAATGTCATCAAAGTGTTCGTAAAGGAAACTCTCGCGGTCGTGCACTAGGCACCATTTGCTCATGATGCTGCCGCCACGGCTCACGATACCGCACAACCTTTTCTCGGCCAGATGCACATTGTGGCGGCGTATACCGGCATGGATGGTGAAGTAGTCCACTCCCTGCTCGCATTGTTCAATCAAGGTGTCGCGGTAGATTTCCCAGGTGAGGTCTTCCACCTTGCCGTTCACTTTCTCCAATGCCTGGTAGATGGGGACAGTGCCCACGGGAACGGGACAGTTGCGGATAATCCATTCGCGCGTTTCGTGTATGTTCTCGCCCGTGGAGAGGTCCATCAGCGTGTCGCCGCCCCATTTGCAGCTCCACAATGCTTTCTCCACCTCTTCTTCGATGCCCGAGGTGGTGGCAGAGTTTCCGATGTTGGTATTTATCTTCACCAGGAAGTTACGGCCTATAATCATCGGCTCTGCTTCGGGATGGTTGATGTTGGCAGGAAGCAGGGCACGTCCGGCGGCAATCTCCTGGCGTACAAATTCCGGTGTGATGTGTGTCTCTATTCCCAGCTCCGCGCAGTTCATGTTCTCGCGAATCGCCACATACTCCATTTCAGGCGTGATGATACCTTGTTTGGCATAGTACATCTGTGTGCAGCATTTTCCTTGAAGGGCGCGGTAGGGCAGGGTGATATGCTCAAAGCGCAGAGAGTCGAGCGACTGGTCGTCGCGGCGCATGCGTCCGTACTCCGACGTTATTTCGGAAAGCTGCTCCACATCGCCGCGTTTCAGTATCCACGGCTCGCGCAGACGGGGCAGCCCTTTCTTCAAATCCACTTCGACGGCAGGGTCGCTGAACGGTCCGCTGGTATCATACACATACACTTCCGGATTCGGAGTAAGTACCTTTTCTCCATCAATGAAGTTCGTACTGGGCACTTGCTCCACCTTGCGCATAGCTACGCGCAATTCGGGAAACAAGGTGCCCGGCAAATATACTTTCTCGGAACGGGGGAATTTTATCTTCTGGTTCATTTTTCTTTAGGTTTTGTTATGTAGAAATTTACGATTAGACAATTTACGATTTACGATTGGAGTTTGTATTGTTAAACAACCTCTCTCAACCGGTAGGTTTATGATTGCATGAGTAACTTCAATCGTAAATCGTAAATTGTCTAATCGTAAATCTCCCTGTTTTGTCATTTTTCATTCAAGAAAGCCGTCAGCGGTGAGCTGGCTTCCGCAACAAAATTATCTGCCTGTATGCCCAGACCTGCTTCGTATGCCATGCGTCCCGCCTCTACAGCCTGCTTGAACGCTACCGCCATGGTCACGGGGTCGCCCGCCACTGCAATGGCTGTATTCACCAGGCAAGCCGAAGCGCCCATTTCCATAGCCTCTGCCGCATGGCTCGGGGCACCGATACCGGCATCCACCACTACGGGGATATTGGCTTGTTCAATGATTATTCTCAGGAAATCCCTTGTCTGTAGTCCTTTGTTTGTACCGATAGGAGCACCCAGCGGCATGACGGTGGCGGCACCGGCTTCTTCCAGCCTCTTGCACAGTGTGGGGTCGGCCTGGCAATAGGGCAGTACCACAAATCCTAACTTGACCAGTTCTTCCGTGGCTTTCAGCGTCTCTACAGAATCGGGCAACAGATAGCGGGGGTCGGGGTGTATCTCCAGTTTCAGCCAGTTCGTGCCGAAAGCTTCACGCGCCATCTGTGCAGCAAAAACAGCTTCTTCGGCATTGCGCACGCCGGAGGTGTTGGGCAGAAGCTGGATACCGGGATGCTGTATGTGTACCAGCATATTGTCTTCCTTGTTGTCCAGTTCAATGCGTTTCATGGCTACCGTCACCATTTCTGTGCCGGATGCCAGGATAGACTGCTCCATCACTTCATCGGAATTGAACTTTCCGGTTCCTAAAAACAGACGGGAGTTGAACTCACGTTCCGCAATCACTAATTTTTCCATATCAGTCGTCATATATTAATTCTTTATTTTTCATTCTCCATTAAAGAAATGATTCTTTTCATTTCATCTGCCGGACTATCGGCATGCAGTACCGTGCCCGAAAGGGCAATCCCGCTTACCCCCGTCTGCATAACGGCTGGAATATCCGCTATGGTTATTCCACCGATGGCTACTATCGGAAGGTGTATATCCTTCTCCTGCATCCGGTGGATGATAGCTGTATATCCTTCCAGTCCCAATATCGGACTCAGATTCTTCTTGGTAGTGGTGTAGCGGAAGGGGCCGCAGCCTATGTAGTCGGCACCGGCTTTGTAGTGTTGCAGTACATCCTCAAAAGTATTGGCGGTACCGCCTATAATGTACTCCGCGCCCAGAATCCGGCGTGCGTCGGCTATGGGCATGTCTTTCTTTCCAAGATGTACGCCGTCGGCATGCAGTTTTCGCGCCAGTTCCACATGGTCGTCAATGATGAAGGTGGCACCGTATTGCCGGCAAAGGGCCTGCACTTCCAAAGCTACGGGTTCTATCGTTTCCACCGGGGTGTCTTTCATGCGCAGTTGCACCCAGCGGCAACCGCCCTCAAGAGCCATGCGTGCAGCATCCAGATACGAATATCGTTCCGTATAGTGCGTGATGAACTGCATTCCTCCGTTTTTCAGTCTCTCGTCCTTCATCTTCCTCACCCTCCGCAAGCTGCTTTGATAATGATGATGGGCATGTATTCCCTCAGGATGCATTTTGTCCATTCCGTGCGAAGTACAATACGGTTGTCTACGGCCACGGCAATGCCTTGCATCGGTAGGGCAAGTTCCTCGATAAGTTGTGAAAGGGTAGTGGCGCCGGTTTTCACTTCCTTGTTGTTGACCAATACTTTCATTTTTCTGTTCATTAAGAAATAAAACAATGGAAGTAAATACAAAGAAGCGTCTTTACGGCAAGTTCAGTGAAGAAAGAAATATCCAATTCCTACGGCAGTACTAACTGCATCAGGTTCGAGGGTATAATCTCAGCCCGTCGGGGCACCCCTTTGTCTTTACGGCAACAAAGGTAAGGGAAAATCGGAAATAAAAAACAAAAGAACGTACTTTTTATTTCAGTGATTACTTTTTGTTTACTTGCGCCCCTTTGTGGCACGTATCTTTTTCAGCGTATTCCGAACAGTGGTTCTGACTCCAGTTGAATAAAAATCAAGCTCTGTATTTTCCAGTATCAGTTGCAATTCCTGCAGCAGTTCCGGCTCCTTCCTGCAAAGCAGATAGGCTATTCTGATGGAAAGGGCTTGCACTCCTATGCTTTCTTGCGGAGATAGCATGTGGTCCAGGCAGTAATTCAGCAAATCGACGGAGATTGGAGTAGGGATGGGAATATTATACAGTATAGATAATAAGAGACGTTTGGAACCGTCGTGCGTGCAGTCTATCAGCCGTTGAATGATTTCATCGTACAGTAGGATGAACCAGCCGGGATGGATTTCGCTCAATTTCTCGCATACCCATATTGCCCGCCATGACACCGTCTGTTTTTCATCGTATGTCAATCGGTATATATCTTCAAAATACTCGGGGCAGAGGCATACCTCTTGTACCAGAGAGTCTATCGATAACTTATGAATAGGTACTGCCAAGGTATTTCTGAACTCCGTAATCTTTTCCATATATCCCATTTTGTTGTGAGTGGCAAATATAAAGGAAATGGCCTACTAAAACAAGAAAGGCTGTCTATTTGAAGAAAGACAGCCTTGAAAATATTCTATTTAAGGAATTATGCAATCCCGTGAGCCGTAGCTTCCGGTGCAATCTTCTTGATAAGACCTTGCAGCACTGCACCAGGACCGCACTCTGTGAAGTCCGTAGCACCATCGGCAACCATGTTCTTCACTGTTTGCGTCCAACGTACCGATGCTGTCAGCTGAGCCACCAGGTTCTTCTTGATTTCTACCGGGTCAGTATGAGGCATAGCGTCTACATTCTGATATACGGGGCACTTCGGAGCATGGATTTCTGTTGCATTGATGGCTGCTTCCAGTTCAACTTTGGCAGGGTTCATCAGCGGAGAGTGGAACGCACCGCCTACCTTCAACGGCAGAGCACGCTTTGCACCTGCAGCCTTCATCAGTTCGCAAGCCTTGTTGATACCTTCTATGGAACCGGAAATTACAATCTGTCCCGGGCAGTTATAGTTGGCTGCCACGCAAACTTCACCTTCAGCACTTACTTGAGCGCAGATTTCCTCAACCTTTTCATCCGGCAGGGCAATAATGGCTGCCATAGTGGAGGGCTGTGCCTCGCAAGCCTTTTGCATAGCCATGGCACGGGCATACACCAGTTTCAGACCATCTTCAAAGCTCAGTGCACCGGCAGCAACCAAGGCAGAGAACTCGCCCAATGAGTGACCGGCGGTCATCTCCGGCTTAAAGTCATCGCCCATGCAGAGGGCGGAAATAACGGAATGAAGGAACACGGCAGGTTGGGTAACTTTAGTCTGGCGCAGGTCTTCATCTGTTCCGTTGAACATAATATCAGTAATACGATACCCGAGGATATCATTTGCTTTCTCAAAAAGTTCCTTGGCTAATGCCGAATTTTCGTACAGGTCCTTTCCCATGCCAACGAATTGGGCACCTTGACCCGGAAATACAAATGCTTTCATATTTACTCGTTTTTTAGTGTTTAAATAAAAAGTGCTGCAAAGGTAGAGGTTTTTCTGATATTCACCGCACAAACGGATGTTTTTTGTGCAATACCCTTACTTTAAGGGGGAAGCTAAAATACAATATGTATGCTTGGGCCTTCTGTGGTATCCGGATGCTGAAATACTTATAAATGAAATACTTCCTCCTTATTGTACTTCCTACAATTAGTCCTCTTGTGTATTCTTGTAAATTACATATTGTATTCCATACGATAACAGCAGAAAATGATATTGTATAAAGTAAGATATGTATTCAGTTGAAAAATAATGCTTTATAACATTGTAAAAATATTCTTTTCCTTTATTGCAAATTAGAAAAACCTATTTATATTTGCAGCGCTTAACGAGATATATTATGCAAAACATAGAACAAAAAACGCCGTTGGCAAACAATCATATCTCTGTGGACTGTGTAGTGATTGGTTTTGACGGAGAACAGCTGAAGGTTCTGCTGATTAAGCGTGCGGGAGAAGAAGAAGGAGAAATCTTTCATGATATGAAGCTTCCCGGAAGTTTGATTTACATGGATGAGGATTTGGATGAAGCTGCCAAACGGGTATTGAATGAATTGACGGGGCTGAAGAACGTCAATCTGATGCAATTCAAGGCATTCGGCTCAAAAAACCGTACGAAGGACCCCAGAGATGTACATTGGCTGGAACGTGCCATGCAGTCCAAGGTAGAGCGTATTGTCACCATAGCCTATCTTTCCCTGGTGAAGATAGACCGCGCATTGAACCGTGATTTGGACAATTATCAAGCTAGTTGGGTAGCCATGCCGGATATAAAGGCTCTGGCATTCGACCACAACCTGATTATCAAGGAAGCCATTACCTATGTCCGTCAGTACGTCGAGTTCAACCCGTCTTCACTGTTCGACTTGTTGCCGCGTAAGTTCACCGCATCCCAGCTTCGCACTTTGTACGAACTGGTGTATGACAAGCAGTACGACGTACGCAATTTCCATAAAAAAATTGCCTTGATGGAGTATGTCGTCCCCCTGGAAGAAAAACAGCAGGGCGTGGCCCACCGGGCGGCACGCTACTACCGTTTCGACAAAAAGATATACAATAAAATCCGACGGTAGCCGGATTGTAAATTCTTCATATCACTTTCATTTTAATATTGATAGAAATGTATTTATTAGGTTATGACATCGGCAGCTCGTCTGTAAAAGCGAGTCTGGTAAATGCGGAAAGCGGCAAGTGTGTATCGTCTGCCTTCTTCCCCAAGACTGAAGCGGAAATTATCGCAGTGAAGCCCGGCTGGGCAGAGCAAGACCCCGGAAACTGGTGGGAAAACTTGAAACTGGCCACACAAGCGGTATTGGCAGAATCCGGAGTAAACGCAGAAGACATCAAGGCGATCGGTATCTCTTATCAGATGCATGGCTTGGTATGTGTAGATAAAAACCAGCAGGTGTTGCGTCCTGCCATTATCTGGTGCGACTCCAGAGCCGTGCCCTACGGACAAAAGGCTTTCGAAACATTGGGAGAGGAGACTTGCCTTTCACATCTGCTGAATTCTCCGGGCAACTTCACGGCCTCCAAACTGGCTTGGATTAAGGAGAATGAGCCTTCCGTTTACGAAAAGATTCATAAGATAATGCTGCCGGGCGACTATATCGCCATGAAGTTGAGCGGTACCATCTGTACCACGGTGTCCGGTTTGTCCGAAGGGATGTTCTGGGATTTCAAGAACAACCGGGTTGCCGACTTTCTGATGGACTATTATGGATTCGACTCCTCTCTGATTGCCGACATCAAACCGACTTTCTCCGAGCAGGGACGTGTCAATGCTGCTGCAGCCGCAGAGCTGGGTCTGAAAGAAGGTACGCCTATCACTTACCGTGCCGGCGACCAGCCCAACAATGCCCTTTCCCTGAATGTATTCAATCCGGGTGAAATTGCTTCTACCGCCGGAACGTCCGGCGTGGTATACGGCGTGAACGGTGAGGTGAACTACGACCCCAAGTCACGTGTCAACACCTTTGCACACGTCAACCATGCTGCCGGGCAAACCCGTCTGGGTGTTCTGCTGTGCATCAATGGTACGGGCATTCTCAATTCATGGGTAAAACGCACCGTTGCTCCCGAAGGCATCTCCTACAGCGATATGAATCTGCTGGCGGCGCAAGCTCCCATCGGCAGTGCCGGTATCAGTATCCTGCCCTTTGGAAACGGTGCGGAGCGTATGCTGGAGAACAAGGAAATAGGCTGCTCCATTCATGGCATCAACTTCAACCAGCACGGCAAACAGCATATCATCCGTGCAGCGCAGGAAGGCATCGTTTTTTCCTTTAAATATGGAATCGACATCATGGAACAAATGGGCATTCCCGTGCAGAAAATTCATGCAGGCAAGGCTAATATGTTCCTCAGCCCGCTGTTCCGCGAGACATTGGCCGGTGTGACGGGAGCTGTCATCGAACTGTATGATACCGACGGCTCTGTAGGTGCCGCCAAAGGCGCCGGAATCGGTGTGGGCATATACAAGGACAACAACGAAGCATTTGCCACGCTTGAGAAGCTCGAGGTGATAGAGCCGAAAGTGGCAGACCGCCAGGCTTATGCCGACGCATATGCGCGCTGGAAACACTGGGTAATGTGCTAATGTGCACATTAAAACGTTAGCACGTTAAAACAATAAATTAATAATTAACCCCGTGATGAATGTGTCTGTCATTGGCACATTCTCACATTAAAACATTAAATTCTTATGGCAACAAAAGAGTATTTTCCCGGAATAGGAAAGATTAAATTCGAAGGTAAAGAGAGCAAGAACCCGATGGCATTCCGTTATTACGATGCCGATAAAGTAATCATGGGTAAGAAAATGAGCGAATGGTTGAAGTTCGCCATGGCATGGTGGCACACTCTTTGCGCAGAAGGTGGTGACCAATTCGGTGGCGGAACAAAGAAATTCCCCTGGAACGGTGAGGCTGACAAGGTTCAGGCTGCCAAGAACAAAATGGACGCCGGCTTTGAATTCATGCAGAAAATGGGTATCGAATACTACTGCTTCCACGATGTAGACCTCTGCGAAGAAGCCGAGACCATTGAAGAATACGAAGCCAACTTGAAGGAAATCGTAGCGTATGCCAAGCAGAAACAAGCAGAAACCGGCATCAAACTGTTGTGGGGTACTGCCAACGTATTCGGCCATGCCCGCTACATGAATGGTGCAGCCACCAACCCCGATTTCGATGTTGTGGCACGTGCCGCCATCCAAATCAAAAACGCCATCGACGCTACTATCGAACTGGGAGGTTCAAACTATGTATTCTGGGGCGGTCGCGAAGGCTACATGTCATTGCTGAATACAGACCAGAAGCGTGAGAAAGAGCACCTCGCACAGATGTTGACCATCGCCCGCGACTATGCACGTGCCCGCGGCTTCAAAGGTACCTTCTTGATTGAACCGAAACCGATGGAACCTACAAAACACCAGTATGATGTAGACACCGAAACCGTTATCGGCTTCTTGAAGGCTCACAATCTGGACAAAGATTTCAAGGTGAACATCGAAGTGAACCACGCTACTTTGGCGGGCCACACCTTCGAGCACGAACTCGCAGTAGCCGTAGACAACGGTATGCTCGGCTCCATCGACGCCAACCGTGGTGACTACCAGAACGGCTGGGATACAGACCAGTTCCCCATTGACAACTTCGAACTGACCCAGGCAATGATGCAAATCATCCGTAACGGAGGCTTTGGCAATGGCGGTACAAACTTCGATGCCAAGACCCGTCGCAACTCCACCGACCTGGAAGACATTTTCATTGCCCACATCGCCGGTATGGACGTGATGGCACGTGCACTGGAAAGTGCAGCCAAACTGCTTGAAGAGTCTCCTTACAAGAAGATGCTGGCCGACCGCTATGCTTCCTTCGACAGTGGTAAAGGCAAGGAATTTGAAGATGGCAAACTGACGCTGGAGGATTTGGTAGCTTACGCAAAAGCCAACGGTGAGCCGAAACAGACCAGCGGCAAGCAGGAATTGTATGAGGCAATCGTGAATATGTACTGCTAATAATGATCAATGTTTAGTGATTAGTGGTTAATAAGTTGCGCATGAGGTGTTTCAATATTAATCATTAATCGCTAATCATTAATCGCTAATCATTAACCATTAATCATTAATATCATGAATTATACAGAAAAAGGCAGTAAACTCTACCTCTTCTCTATTGTGCTGGTAGCCGTCATCGGGGGCTTGCTTTTCGGCTACGATACAGCAGTCATATCCGGTGCCGATAAAGGGCTTCAGGCATTTTTTATGGGTGCCTCCGATTTTGTCTACACAGATACGATTCACGGCATTACCTCTTCCAGTGCACTTATCGGATGTATCATCGGTAGTGCTCTTTCGGGATTCTTCGCATCCAATCTGGGACGTAAGAATTCTCTTTTCATAGCCGGCGTCTTGTTCTTTCTGTCGGCATTGGGCTCCTACTACCCGGAATTCCTTTTCTTCGACTATGGTGTTCCTTCCTATTCCTTGCTCGTGGCATTCAATTTCTACCGTGTATTGGGAGGAATCGGCGTAGGTTTGGCATCGGCCATCTGCCCGATGTATATTGCGGAAATTGCGCCGAGCAACATTCGCGGGACTCTGGTATCATGGAATCAGTTTGCCATTATCTTCGGCCAGTTGGTGGTTTACTTCGTGAACTTCCTCATTCTGGGCGAGAATTCAAATCCGGTGATAAAGGCCATTGAAGGAGTCAACCAGATTCTGAATCCCGAAGCGGCAGCATGGACCACAGAGATAGGATGGCGTCTGATGTTTGTCAGTGAGGCTGTTCCTGCAGGAGTCTTTGCGTTGCTCGTACTGTTTGTTCCCGAAACGCCACGCTATCTTGCCATGAGTGGCAAGGATGATAAGGCACTCCAGGTGTTAAGCCGTATCAACGGCTTGGCTCAGGCAAAGGTTATTCTGTCTCAAATCAAAGCCACGGCAGAGGAAAAGACGGAAAAGCTTTTCACTTATGGCTGGATGGTTATCTTTATCGGTATCATGCTGAGTGTATTCCAGCAAGCGGTAGGTATCAACGCCGTACTCTATTTCGCACCGCGTATCTTCGAAACGATGGGAATGGGCAACCCGATGGTTCAAACCGTCATCATGGGTATCATCAATATTCTGTTCACGTTGCTGGCTGTCTTTACAGTCGAGAAATGGGGACGTAAACCGCTGCTCATCTCGGGGTCTATCGGCATGGCGATAGGTGCTTTCGGAGTAGCTCTTTGCAACGTTGTGGCAGGGCTTCCTCCCATGTTGGCTGTTGTCAGCATCATGGTCTACAGTGCTTCGTTCATGTTCAGCTGGGGCCCCATCTGCTGGGTACTGATTGCTGAAATCTTCCCGAATACCATCCGTGGCGCTGCAGTAGCCATTGCCGTAGCCTTCCAATGGATATTCAATTTCATTGTATCTTCCACCTTCGTACCTATGTACAATATGAGTTTGGGAGATATGGGAGACAAGTTCGGGCACATGTTTGCTTATGGCTTATACGGAATCATCTGTGTGGTGGCTGCTCTGTTTGTCTGGAAGCTTGTTCCCGAAACGAAAGGCAAGACACTGGAAGACATGACCAAGCTGTGGAAGAATAGAAGAAACAATAGATAAGACCGTCATTGAAACTGTCCATATAAGACGGGAAAGAGGAGGCCTGATGAATGCCTCCTCTTTTTGTTATCAATTCCGTATCTTTTCCCTTATCCGTTCAAGATGGGAAAGAAAAATCTTCGGAGGGGAAGATAACATGTAAGGATAAACCGTACCTTTGCACTGTTTTTAATCAGGAATAGCAAGAAAGTTATGGATTCAATGAAAATCAATAAGGTGCAGATACGCAATCTGCAGATTGAAGATTATGACCAGTTGGCACAATCGTTTACGCGCGTTTATTCAGACGGAAGCGATGTGTTCTGGACGCACAAACAAATAGAAAAACTGATACGCATCTTCCCCGAGGGGCAGATTGTGACGGTGGTTGACGAGAAAATCGTGGGCTGTGCGCTTTCCATCATAGTGAACTACGATGATGTGAAGAACGACCACACTTACGCCCAGGTTACGGGCAAGGAGACTTTCAACACCCACAATCCGAAAGGCAACATACTTTATGGCATCGAAGTCTTTATCCATCCCCAATACCGTGGCCTGCGTCTGGCACGCCGTATGTATGAATACCGCAAGGAACTTTGCGAGACATTGAACCTGAAGGCAATCATGTTTGGCGGACGTATCCCCAACTACTACAAATATGCCGATCAAATCCGCCCCAAGGAGTACATAGATAAGGTGAAGCAAAAGGAAATCTTCGACCCGGTGCTGACCTTTCAGCTCTCTAACGACTTCCACGTGCGCAAGGTGATGCGCAACTACCTTCCCAATGATGAGGAGTCCAAGCACTACGCCTGCCTGCTGCAATGGGACAATATCTACTATCAGGCTCCCACACAAGACTATGTAAACCCCAAAACCACTGTCCGCGTAGGCTTGGTACAATGGCAGATGCGTACCTACAAGACACTGGATGACCTTTTTGAGCAAGTGGAATTTTTTGTGGATGCCGTGAGCGACTACAAGAGTGACTTTGTCCTTTTTCCCGAATACTTCAACGCACCGTTGATGGCAAAATTCAACAACGAGGGCGAGTCGCAGGCTATCCGCGGGCTGGCGGCCTATACCGAGGAAATCAAGGAGCGTTTCGTCAAGCTCGCCATCAGCTATAACATCAACATTATTACGGGCAGTATGCCGCTTATCAAGGAAGACGGGCTGCTATACAACGTAGGATTCCTCTGCCGACGTGACGGAAGTTATGAAATGTACGAAAAGATACATGTCACTCCCGACGAGATAAAGTCCTGGGGACTGAGCGGAGGCAAGTCCATCCAAACTTTCGATACGGACTGTGCTAAGATAGGCGTGCTGATATGCTACGATGTAGAGTTCCCCGAACTGAGCCGCATCATGGCGGACCAAGGCATGCAGATACTCTTTGTTCCTTTCCTTACCGATACGCAGAATGCTTACAGCCGCGTAAAGGTGTGCGCCCATGCTCGTGCCATCGAAAACGAGTGCTTTGTAGTGATAGCCGGCAGTGTAGGCAATCTTCCCCGCGTGCACAACATGGACATCCAGTATGCCCAGTCCGGCGTGTTCACTCCCTGTGACTTCGCTTTCCCCACAGATGGCAAGCGTGCGGAAGCCACTCCGAATACCGAAATGATTCTTGTGTCGGATGTGGATCTGGACTTGCTGAATGAACTGCATACCTACGGCAGTGTACGCAACCTGAAAGACCGGAGAGGCGATTTGTACGAGGTGAAGATGAAAAGATGACTTTCCCGAATGCCACACTCGGTTGCCTCCAATGCCACACCTTATTCTCCGAAATGCCACACTTCATCGTCCGGAATGCCATAGGTTTCGGACAACGGAGTGTGGCATTTCAGCTGCTGAAGTGTGGCATCCGGGACGATGAAGTATGGCATTTCGGATGGTAATTCCATAGTTTATCCGTATCTTTACAAAACTTTTATTCTAAAAAACAGAAACAATGGCCAAGAAAGCTCTCTCTGCTCCCGAAATACCTCTCTGCATCAATGTGTTGCGATTACTTAACTACCGTCTGGCTCCCGACGAGCTGATTCTGTTCGACTGGCTTACAGTAAAACAGATTTCTTTTAAATACAAGCCTTTCCATTACTCCCAGGCGCGTGTAGAGGAAGAAACCCGTATCCGCCGTACCCGGCAGGAAGTCATCATTAAGCAATTCTCGGCCTTGGGCTTCTTGAAAACCGACATAAAGGTCAATTCCGTCACCCGTGGACGTGTCCGCTATTACTCCGTGGACTTCAGTGTACTTGCCGACGTGGATGTCCTGGTAGAAATCATCATGCCCCAAACCACGCTCTTCCGTGACTTCATCCTCTACTTTGCCTACCACGCCACTATGCAGAAGAAGAGCAAGGAAGAACAACTGAAGCCTGCCTCCGCCATAAATCACGAGGCTGCCGCCCGAATCTATCAACTGCTGAGCCAAGTCTATGACGAGCGCCGCCAATACTATAATGATGGGGGACTGACCGGAGATGTGAAGCCTGAACGCTCGAAATCTGCCATGCAATTGCAGCATAACAAACCCATAGAACGTAAACTGGCAAAGTTGGCAGACTACTACAACGATAACAGCATCAAAAACGCCTTTCTTGCCTATGTGGACGAAATCCTGACCCAAAAGAAAGAACCCGAAAACCTGATGTATTACTTTCTCTCTTTCGATGAGACATCGGATTGTTTCGGAGTGGTGAATCATTACCTTAATTATTTCACCTTGCATTATAGTTACAGCAGCAACAGTTGAAGTCTATCCGCTGATGATGCTGTTATTAATTCTTTTAATATAATACTTTATTATTCTTTCCCATGCTGTTCTCTGCACGCTTATTGCTGATTGCGGCAATAGCATTCGCAGAATTCTACATACCATTTGTTGAACTCAGCAAAATAGCCCTCTCATTTGTTGTTTTCAACGTAGTTTTCAGGTCGCTTGTTTGAGCTAAATTTACGTTTTTTGCCGTTTTTGCTTAGGGAACCCGTGGATTTTGGCTTATTTTGAGAAACGTGATTCGCTCAAACTAAAACGGCAAATCATAAATGGAGACTTCTTTTTCGTGTACTGACATTCTCTCTGCATTATTCAAAAGAGAAATATCTTTAATCTTTTTATGATATAGAGAAAATTTTGCAATTTGTTCTATTTCTTTTTTACGGTTTTTACTAAGGATTAGATATTCTTCTTCTCTATCAATTCCTAAAAAACGGCGTCCCAAAAGATTGGCTGCAATTCCTGTAGTGCTGCTGCCTGTAAATGGGTCGAGAATCCACGCACCACCACGAGTTGATGCCAAAATAATACGCGACAATACAGATAAGGGTTTCTGAGTAGGATGTTTGCCACATGATTTTTCCCAACGAGCTATGGCCGGTAATTGCCATACGTCCGTCATCTGCTTGTTGCTGTTGATTTGCTTCATGATACTATAATTATAGTAGTGTGTTATTTTAGCAGACTTGCGTGCCCAAATAATGAACTCTGTTGAGTGTGTAAAATAACGACATGAAATATTAGGTGGCGGATTGGTCTTTGCCCATGTCACTACATTCAAAATCTTAAATCCTAATTCAGTCAGGATATTGGCTATTGAAAAAATATTATGATATGTACCGCTAATCCATATTGTTCCATTTTCCTTCAGTTTATTTTGGCATTCGCTTATCCATGCTCGATTGAACGAATCTATGTATTCAGGAGTACCTCCTTTATCCCATTCCCCTTTATCCACGCATACCATCTTCCCACTTTGCACACTTATCCCTCCATTACTGAGAAAGTAAGGAGGATCGGCAAATATCATATCGAACTTGAAACTGAATTGCTTTAATAATTCGATGCAGTCACCATGCAGGAGGGTAAAGGCACGGTCGGAGGATTTGAAATAAGGAATCATAATTTAGCAATAATCTCTTGATATTCCTTCCAGGACATTAACCGACCTTCTCCAGTGGGATAATTGACATCTTCCTGCCCCCATATCCATTTATATACTTTTATTAAAGCCTCAGGAGTTTCACCGGAAGCGAAATTTAAAGCTCTTATTTCATTTATAAAATCGGAAGGTTCTTCTCCATTATATGTTTTTTCCATTAAAGTCAGAAATACTTTTGCTTTATCTTTGTTTTCCTGAACTTTATTTATTACATCTTCTAAGATTTGTTTGTGAGATATTTGCCATAGTGTATTATCATTGGGATTATAGATGAATACTAAAAAATCTTCTTTTTTAGGTCTTCCATATACAGATTTACCACCAGGCTTCGTGATAACGATTTTCCTACCATCAGAGAGTTCTTCGACTTCATAACCTCGATATGGTAAATCTATAAGTTTTTGTGAGAAAGTAGCTTTATCCGCATTGTTTATACGAATAGGCTCTAGTTCTATATTATGTTGATAGATGTTTTTCATCGTTCTATTTATTTCATGATTTTACTTATAATGCCGTTCTCCATATCATTAATATTGTATATATGTTCAAGTACATCAAAAGTTTCTTCCAAATTTCGACGCGCACTATTCCATCCTTTTCCATCCGTAAACCAGACAAATGTAAAATCTGTTAGGTCTTTGGTTTCCAAGGTTATCGTTTTGTAACTTCTTGCTGTTTCGTTAAGCTTAGAGCCACTACTTCCATAAAAATTGGTTTCTATACCATATACCATGGTAGGTGTTTTTACGACAAAATCAAATCGTTTCTCTGCCTTACCTTGGTTAGATATTGAAGATAAATCAATACCCCATTTCTTTTCGATAGCATGAATATACATTTCTTTGAAGTAGGTGATACCTTTTACAAACCCAGCCTTCTGTATATATGATTCGACGAGGTTCTCCATCAGGTGTCCACCTCTATTTTTTCTTCCATTAGAATCAAGCCCAGTTTCTATTCCTGTAACATAATCTACAAGACTTCCGATAATGCGATTCTCAATCAAGTTGAAAATACCAGTTTTGCGCATAAATATTTTATATTGCTCTACACTATAGTTCATTTTTTTGAAATTATAACAGAAGCTGCCTTCTTCATCTATAGCTTCTATATCCATTTCACGCTTTGCTATCAGAATAGGAATACACTTTAGAATACTAGGGTATTTACATAATAAATTATCAAAATCGTTTTCTATATTTTTGCTGCCAATAAGAGAATTCATAATATTCAATTCCACTTTAATAGCATCAACATTAGAGAAAACTTTGTCAAAGTATGTATAATATTGGTAGTTCGCAATACTTGTACGAAACAGTGCAAGCCATTGTTTAAAATCTCTTTCCATACAAATTTATCTATAATTCATGCTAATATTAGAAATCATAAGTTCGGACAGTTTCCCTCTTTTTTCAGGATTGGCATTAACCATTCGCGTAGCCATTACTCGCTGAATATGGTATTCGTTATAAATCTCATCAAAGAAATTATCATTTTCGTCTTTGCCTTTCACATCCGAATTACTTAAGATGAAATTAGTTTTATATTGAACTATCTTGTGACAAAAATCGCGTAGCCGTATTTGTTCATTATCGTCAAACTCATCTTTGGCATACGAGTTGAAAGAAGAAGTTTTGCTTAAAGGTTTATATGGAGGATCAAAGTAGAATAAAGCATCAGGAGAAGCGTAAGCTATTGTTTTCTCGAAATCCCCACACAAAATATCTACCTTTTGCAAAATCTTAGAATCTGCAAGAATTGTATCTTCATCACAAATTCTAGGATTGGCATATTTTCCATGGGGAACATTGAATTTTCCTTTAGAATTTACTCTATACAACCCATTGAAGCATGTCCTATTTAAAAAAATGAATAAAGCGGCGGTCTCTATTTCAGACAAGGATGAAGCGTTATATATGTCGCGCTTATTTAAATAATACTCTTTTCTGTCTTCTTCTCCCAAGGGGATATACTTTTCTTGAAGTTCTTTTAATTGTTCAATCAATTTATATGGTTGTTCCTTAATAACTTTATATGTAGTTATCAAATGGGGATTTATATCATTAATCACAGCTTTTTGAATATTGGGAAATTGCTGTAATATCCAAAATAAAACAGCCCCACCTCCAACGAAAGGTTCTACATAAATAACGTTTTTTTTCTGTGAGAAGTCAGATGGTAAGGTACGCTCTATATCTCCTAAAAGCTGCGTCTTTCCACCTACCCATTTTACAAAAGGTTTTGCAGTTCTATATATTCTATGTTGCATATTTGGTCTAAATATCATTCTTCTAATGGCAAAGATAGTGAATCTCTTCAAGTTGTGCGAATATATTAGGAGTCTTTCTTTTTATTTTTTGAATTCTATGTCTAAAAGGATATTAATCACTCTTATTATCCCTCTTTTCATCCTTAAATAAAACATTTTACTGCACTTATCCAGCTTTTTCTACCTAAAAAGTCTCTTGTATTTAAGTTTTTTGTAAATTTGCACCCTTAAAATGGAGAAGGTAGCTTTTGACGTACCAAATGCCTATCAAGAGTATCTTCAATCGTAAATTGTAAATTGTCAAATAGTAAATATCAAGATGGGTAAGAAGTTTGCCGAATATTCGAAGCTCGACCTTTCCGAAGTGAACGGAAAAGTGTTGAAGAAATGGGACGAAAACCAGGTTTTCGCCAAGAGTATGACAGAACGTGAAGGTTGTCCTTCTTTCGTATTTTTCGAAGGACCTCCCTCGGCCAATGGTATGCCGGGCATTCACCACGTAATGGCTCGCTCCATTAAGGACATTTTCTGCCGTTACAAAACGATGAAGGGGTTCCAAGTAAAGCGTAAGGCCGGATGGGATACTCATGGACTGCCCGTGGAACTGGGTGTGGAAAAAGCACTCGGCATTACGAAAGAGGATATTGGCAAGACTATTTCCGTAGCAGAATACAATGCTGCCTGCCGCAAGGACGTCATGAAGTTCACCAAGGAATGGGAAGACTTGACGCACAAGATGGGCTACTGGGTGGACATGACGGACCCGTATATCACCTACGACAACCGCTACATCGAAACCTTGTGGTGGCTGCTGAAACAGCTCTATAAGAAAGGACTCCTTTATAAAGGGTATACCATACAACCTTATTCTCCTGCTGCCGGAACCGGACTCAGCTCGCACGAGTTGAACCAGCCCGGATGTTACCGTGACGTAAAAGACACGACCATGGTGGCACAGTTCAAGATGAAGCATCCGAAACCGGAAATGGCAGAGTGGGGAACTCCTTACTTCCTGGCATGGACCACTACTCCGTGGACGTTGCCCAGCAACACTGCGCTCTGCGTCGGTCCCAAGATAGACTACGTGGCCGTACAGACTTACAACGGATATAGCGGTGAGAAGATGACTGTTGTCTTGGCAAAAGCACTGCTCTACACTCACTTCAACAAAAAAGCGGAAGGCATTGCATTAGAGGATTATAAGCCGGGTGATAAGCTGATACCTTTCAAGATAGTAGGTGAGTACAAAGGCCCCGATTTGGTAGGTATGGAGTACGAACAGCTCATCCCTTGGGTGAAACCGATAGACGTTGCCGAAGACGGTAGCTGGACTTCCAGCGACAAAGGTTTCCGTGTAATTTCTGGTGACTATGTGACGACTGAAGACGGTACGGGTATCGTACACATTGCCCCGACCTTTGGTGCGGACGATGCTTTTGTGGCACGCGCTGCAGGTATACCGTCCTTGTTCATGATAAACAAGAAGGGTGAGACCCGCCCGATGGTAGACCTCACCGGTAAGTTCTTCTTGATTGACGAACTGGACGAGGAGTTTGTAAAGGCATGTGTCAATGCAGACCTTTACAAAGACTATCAGGGCAAGTGGGTAAAGAATGCCTATGACCCTCAATTCACTGTAGACGGCAAGTATGATGAGCAGGCTGCACAAGCTGCCGAATCATTGGATATCGAACTCTGCATGATGATGAAAGCCGCCCGCCAGGCATTCAAGATAGAAAAGCATGTACACAATTATCCGCACTGCTGGCGTACGGACAAACCCGTATTGTACTATCCGCTGGATAGCTGGTTTATCCGCAGCACCGCTTGCAAAGAACGTATGATAGAGTTGAACAAGACCATCAACTGGAAGCCGGAAAGCACCGGTACGGGACGTTTCGGCAAGTGGCTGGAAAACCTGAATGACTGGAACCTCAGCCGTTCACGCTACTGGGGTACTCCGCTGCCCATCTGGCGTACAGAGGACAATAGCGAGGAAAAGTGTATCGAGTCTGTAGAAGAACTTTACAACGAAATAGAGAAATCCGTAGCTGCCGGCCTGATGCAGTCCAACCCTTACAAGGAGAAGGGCTTCCAGCCGGGTGTATATACCAAAGAGAATTACGACAAGATAGACTTGCACCGTCCTTACGTGGACGATGTCATCCTTGTTTCTAAAGACGGCAAGCCGATGAAACGCGAAACGGACTTGATTGACGTTTGGTTCGATTCCGGTGCCATGCCTTATGCACAGATACACTATCCGTTCGAGAATAAGGAACTGCTGGATAGCCACCAGGTATATCCTGCCGATTTCATCGCCGAAGGGGTGGACCAGACACGCGGTTGGTTCTTCACGTTGCACGCCATCGCTACAATGGTGTTCGACAGTATTTCTTATAAGGCTGTCATTTCCAACGGCTTGGTGCTCGACAAAAATGGTAACAAGATGTCCAAGCGTCTGGGCAATGCCGTAGACCCCTTCTCGACCATCGAGAAATACGGGTCCGACCCGTTGCGCTGGTACATGATCACCAACTCTTCTCCGTGGGACAATCTTAAGTTCGACGTAGATGGAGTGGAAGAGGTGCGCCGCAAGTTCTTCGGAACACTCTATAACACCTATTCATTCTTCGCCCTCTATGCCAATGTAGACGAATTTGACTACAAAGAAGCCGATGTGCCCATGGCAGAACGCCCTGAGATAGACCGTTGGATTCTCTCTGTACTGAATACGTTGGTGAAGAACGTGGATACCTGCTACAATGAATACGAGCCCACGAAAGCAGGACGTCTCATTTCCGAATTCGTGAACGACAACCTCTCCAACTGGTATGTCCGCCTGAACCGCAAACGTTTCTGGGGCGGTGGTATGACGCAGGACAAGCTCTCTGCATTCCAGACACTCTATACATGCCTCGAAACCGTGGCTAAGCTGATGGCACCCATCGCTCCGTTCTATGCTGATATGCTCTATTCCGACCTGATTGCAGCTACGGGACGCGACAATGTGGTTTCCGTACACCTTGCCAAGTTCCCCGAATATAAGGAGGAAATGATAGACAAGGAATTGGAAGTCCGCATGCAGATGGCACAAGACGTCACTTCCATGGTATTGGCATTGCGCCGCAAGGTGAACATCAAAGTCCGCCAACCGCTTCAGTGCATCATGATACCGGTAGTGGATGAAGAACAGCGTGCACACATCGAGGCTGTGAAAGCACTTATCATGAACGAGGTGAATGTAAAAGAAATCCAGTTTGTGGACGGTGCTGCCGGTGTACTGGTAAAGAAAGTGAAATGCGACTTCAAGAAGCTGGGACCGAAATTCGGTAAGCAGATGAAAGCCGTGGCTGCTGCTGTGGCAGAAATGTCCCAGGAAGCCATTGCCGAGCTGGAGAAGAAAGGCTCTTATACGTTCAATCTGGACGGTGCAGAAGCCGTGATTGAAACGGCAGATGTGGAAATCTTCAGTGAGGATATTCCGGGATGGCTGGTTGCCAACGAGGGCAAACTGACCGTGGCTCTGGAAGTTACCGTTACCGAAGAGCTGCGCCGTGAGGGTATTGCACGCGAGCTGGTAAACCGCATTCAGAATATCCGCAAGTCGAGCGGTTTTGAGATAACAGATAAAATAAAGATTACATTATCAAAAAATCCTCAAACAGATGATGCGGTAAATGAATATAATGACTATATTCGCAACCAAGTTTTAGGAACTTCACTGACGCTGGCAGACAACGTAGAAAATGGTACAGAACTGAACTTCGACGATTTCTCGCTGTACGTGAGCGTTGTGAAAGAATAATTAAATACTAACCCTGATTAACACGTAAAAGTTATGGCAGAAAAGACTAGATACTCAGATGCTGAATTGGAAGAATTCCGCGCTATCATTATGGAGAAGTTAGAGTTGGCACAACGTGACTATGAACTGTTAAAGGCCAGCCTGACGGGTGCAGACGGTAATGACACCGACGATACATCTCCTACGTACAAAGTACTGGAAGAAGGTGCCAACACCTTATCCAAGGAAGAAACCACACGTCTGGCCCAACGCCAGTTGAAGTTCATCCAAGGATTGCAGGCTGCTTTGGTGCGCATTGAGAACAAAACATATGGCATTTGCCGCGAAACCGGCAAACTGATACCGGCAGAGCGCCTTCGTGCAGTGCCCCATGCCACTTTGAGCATCGAAGCTAAAAACAACGGCAAGAAATAAAAATGGGTAAATTCTTTACGAAGGGCCGGATAGCCTGCCTTATCATATTTTCGGTATTGGTTATAGACCAAATTATCAAGATTTGGATAAAGACCCACATGTACTGGCATGAGAGTATCCGGATTACGGATTGGTTCTATATATACTTTACCGAGAATAGTGGTATGGCTTTCGGTATGGAAATATTCGCCAAACTGTTCCTGACCTTGTTCCGCATTGCTGCAGTCACGGTCATTGGCTGGTTTCTGTACAAGTTCGTGAAGCAAGGCATGAAGACCGGATTTATCATCTGTGTGTCTTTGGTCTTGACGGGAGCCTTGGGAAACATTGTCGACAGTGTGTTCTATGGCGTGCTGTTCAACGAAAGCACCCATTCGCAGATAGCCTCCTTCATGCCTGAAGGAGGGGGATATGCCCCGTGGTTCCATGGCAAGGTGGTGGATATGTTCTATTTCCCCATCATTGATACAAACTGGCCCGCATGGATGCCGTTTGTCGGTGGAGAACATTTCATTTTCTTCAGCCCGATATTCAATTTTGCGGATGCAGCAATCAGTTGCGGTATCATTGCTTTGCTGTTGTTCTACGGCAAGGACTTCAATGATGCCTATCATGCTGCCATAAAGAAATCATGAAAGGAATAAATCGAATTCAATGGTGTAGCGTAGTCCTTCTGGTGTTCAGTCTGACGGCTTGTAAGGTGAAAAGACCTGAAACCGTCCTTCCGGATGCCAAGATGGAAAACGTGCTTTATGATTATCACATAGCCAAAGCTATGGGTGAAGAAGTGCCGTATAACGAAAGTTATAAGCGGGTGCTATACATTGAGTCGGTTTTCAAGAAATATGGCATTACTCAGGCCGATTTTGACTCTTCTATGGTCTGGTTTGCCCGTAACCCGGAAGTACTTACCAAAATCTACGAGAAAGTGAATGTACGGTTGAAAGCCGAGAGAGACGGTATCAACCACTTGATTGCCCTGCGTGACAACAAGCCGAAAGAATCACTTCCCGGAGACAGTATCGACGTGTGGATATGGCAGCATATCTATCAGTTGACGGGTATGCCCCTGGACAACAAGATAACGTTTACGTTGCCATCAGACACCAATTTCCACGACCGTGACACGCTGCGCTGGAGCGTGCGCTTCCGTTTCCACAACGGTGCACCGGACAGCATACATGCTCCGTTGATGGCGATGCAGGTTCTTTACGAAAAGAATGACAGTGTCATCAGTGCCATTCGGAAAGTACAAGACACAGGTGTGGAAACGCTCACCTTGTTTGCCGATACTTTAGGAGAAATCAAGGAAATACGCGGGTTCATCTATTATCCGCAGCAGGAGACTCCACAGCCTTTGCTGGCAGACCGTATCTCACTGATGCGCTATCACGCCACGGACAGCTTGGTCATTGCCCCAAAGGACAGCCTTCAGCAGGCGACAGACTCCCTTCGCAAAGACAGTATCGGAAAACCTGAGAAATTGAAACCTCTGGAAATTCAGGAGCAGGAAAATACCACGACTCCCAGAACCATACGTCCCCGTCCGAAAGCATGAAACGCTACGCTTCCCATTTTCTGTTTCTTCCCGGGCATGGCTATCTGAAACAATATGTGGTGGAGATAGGTGAAGGACAATGTGTATCACGTATCTTCCCATTGACAGAAGAGGTGGAGAATACGGAATGGCTACCGGGAGTCATAGCTTTGCTTACGGAGGTGGAAACAGACTATCCTCATTTTGATACGTGCTGCAATATACTGACGGCAATCCCTCCGGTTATCGAGGAAGAATTGCCTTATTTGATTCCCTGGTTGTTTTTTCCTTTTGATTTTACTACAATGCAGCCTGGCGCCGGAACTCAGCGCAAACTACTGCTGTGGCAATAGCCACGTTCAATGACTCCGAGGTCTCACGGCTGGCGGGATAATTCGGTATGTATAGTTTGCGGTTGATGAGTGCCTCCACTTCTTTTCCGATGCCATTTCCTTCATTACCCATCACAATCAGCCCATTTTTCGAGAGCGGTTGTCCGTACATATTCTCTCCGTCCAGGAAAGTGCCGTAAACGGGAATACCCTTCAGTGAGCGGATGAACTCGGGTAGGGGAGTATAATGCAGTCTGACGCGTGCGATACCTCCCATCGTGGCCTGCACAGTTTTGGGATTATAGATATCCACCGTGTTGGGCGAACAGAAAATATGCTCTATCCCAAACCAATCAGCAAGGCGGACAATCGTTCCCAGGTTACCGGGGTCTTGCACATCATCCAAAGCCAGACAGAGGGAGTGGCTGATGACGGAAACATCCGTCTCCTCATCCGGCTGCCGGAACACAGCCAGCACTTGTTGGGGAGTTTTCAGCAGGCTGGCACGCGAAAGTTCCTCCTCCGATACTTCCGTGACATCCGTTACGGTGGAGAGAGGGCGGTTCCGGGAAAGCCATTCTGAAGTTGCCAGCAAGAACTGACAAGGAAAATGTCCCAACAAATCCCCTACGAGTTTAGGTCCTTCTGCCAGAAATACCTTGTCGGCCTTCCGGTTCTTTTTCTGCTCCAACGAGTGGATATATTTAATGCGATTTTTACTTAATGCCATAGAATACACATGTTATCATTTGACAAAAATACGTGATTATTTCAATATAATCAAAAACTCCGCACTCTTCCGGCGTTTTTTATTTCGGGAACAAAAAAATACAAGTATATTTGTAGCTGTTTATGCGCAATTAATGACTCGGTATGAATAAAGGTTTCCGCTACGCGATACTTACTACTATCGTACTTTTGTTGGCTTCCTGTTCTTCTACCAAATATGTGCCGGACGGCTCGTATTTGCTGGATGAAGTGCGCATACATACTGATAATAAGGAAGTAAAACCATCCAATCTCTCCATGTACATCCGCCAGAATCCCAATGCGAAGTGGTTCAGCCTGATAAAGACCCAGTTGTATGTCTACAACTGGTCCGGACGGGACTCTACACGCTGGATAAACCGTACATTGAGGAAATTAGGGGATGCCCCGGTCATATACAGTGAGGAGGAAACCAACCGGACCAGGGAAGAAATCACTAAGGCTGTGCAGAATATGGGCTATATGGGCGCCCTGGTGGAACCGGTACGCCAAGTCAAGAAGAAAAAGATGAAGTTGGTCTATAAGGTGACGACCGGCAAGCCCTATAAAGTTCGTACCTTGAAATATGATATCCAGGACAGTAAAATAAAGGAATACATGCGGCAGGATTCCGCAGTAACCCTATTGTCCGAAGGCATGTATTTTGATGTCAATGTACTGGATGCAGAACGCCAGCGTATCACAAACAAACTGCTTCAGAATGGATATTACAAGTTCAACAAAGAGTACATATCCTATACCGCAGATACTGTCCGTAATTCTTATCTGGTAGATTTGACGTTGCACTTGGCTCCATACAGGCAGCACAACGAGGATACACCGCAGAATCACCGGCAATACACTATCAATAAAGTGAGTTTCATTACCGACTATAATGTGTTGCAGGCATCTGCCTTGAACAGCATTGAGGTGAATGATTCATTGCACTACAAAGGATTCCCCATCTACTACAAAGACAAGCTTTATCTGCGTCCCAAAGTGCTGACCAACAATCTGCGCATCACTCCGGGAACTCTCTATAACGAGCAGAACGTGCAGCGTACCTACTCCAACTACGGACGCCTGCAAGCCCTGAAATATACCAATATCCGTTTTTTTGAAGTGCAACAGAGTGACAGTGCAAAGCTCAACGCCTATGTGATGCTGACCAGAGGCAAGCATCAGTCCGTATCTTTTGAGGTGGAAGGCACAAACTCTGCCGGCGATTTGGGAGCTGCCGCTTCGGTGGCTTTTCAGCACCGCAACATGTTCAAAGGTTCCGAAACATTCATGTTCAAGCTACGTGGGGCATACGAGGCTGTGTCCGGTTTGCAGAGCTCCTTGAATCAAGACTACATAGAATTAGGTGCGGAAGCAACCATCAACTTCCCACGGTTTATGTTTCCCTTTGTATCCAGCGATTTCAAGCGGAGGATAAGGGCTACTACAGAATTCGGATTGCAATATAACTACCAGATGAGACCCGAATTCACGCGCATTGTAGCATCTGCCGGATGGAGCTACAAATGGGGGGTACAACAACAGCGTTCGCAGCATCGCATTGATTTGCTGGACATCAACTATCTGTATATGCCCAGCATAGACCAGACATTCAAAGAGGATTATCTGGAGAAAGACGAGAACTACATCCTCAAATACAATTATGAAGACCGCTTTATTGTCCGCACCGGCTATAGCTATATCTACAACAGTGCCGGAAGAGCATTGATGAATAACTCCGGTATCGGAAATTCCTATACCATCCGCCTCAATTTTGAATCGGCGGGTAACTTGTTGTATGCTGTGGCAAAGCTCGGAGGAATGAAGAAGAATGCATCGGGGGAATACACTTTGTTGAACATTCCTTTTGCCCAATACCTGAAAGGCGATTTTGACTTTGCCAAGAATCTGGTCATTGACAACCGCAATTCATTGGCATTTCATTTTGGTGCCGGTATCGCCATTCCATACGGCAATGCAACAATGCTTCCATTTGAGAAGCGCTACTTCTCCGGCGGCGCCAACAGTGTGCGCGGATGGTCTGTACGTGATTTGGGGCCCGGTTCTTTCCCCGGCGATAATAACTTCATGAACCAGTCGGGAGACATCAAGCTGGATGCCAGCATTGAATACCGCACACGGTTGTTCTGGAAATTCAGAGGAGCCCTCTTTGTAGATGCCGGGAATATCTGGACAATACGGGATTATAAAGACCAGCCGGGAGGTCAGTTTGAATTTGACAAGTTCTATAAACAGATTGCCGTGGCATATGGTTTAGGATTGCGTCTTGACTTGGATTTCTTTGTATTGCGTTTCGACGGGGGTATGAAGGCCGTCAATCCGGCGTATGAGAAGAAAAAAGACCGTTATCCCATTATCCATCCTAAATTCAGCCGCGATTTTGCCTTCCACTTTGCTGTGGGATATCCGTTCTAATGGGAAGTGGAAAGGTGAAAATGGTTATTGGGCATCTATGCACCCAGCCATTTTCAACTTTCACCTTTCCATTTTCAACTTTTAATTAAAAGCGTAATAGCTGTCAATCATCGTCGCTTGACGTGCTGCTGCCACACCTTGGGCATCCAGCGTCACTGTCATTTCCTCACCGTTCGGAAGGGTCATTTGTGCAGTGCCGTCATTGTTCATTTGCAGCAATTCTGTGCTGACACCATCGGCAACAACATTCCAAGTATTCAACTCTTTGTTGTAAATGAGTTCCATAGAAGCAGTCTCACCTTCTTTGGTGATAGAATAGCCGTTTTCAAGTGTCTCTACCAGGTAGTCACCGTTTTCGCCTTTCACTTTCTTTACATCACCAATGCTGGCCATAGGGTTTGAACCACTCCAGAATTCGATGGAGTTGATGACCAATGCATCGGCCAGATAGCAAACGCCATATACCGGGATAATATTGAATGCCAGATAAACCAGTTCGTTTACAAACTTGGTACCAATACCTTGATTCCAGCTGACCAGTTTACTATGCAGTCCAAAAGAACCGATACAAGAACTGAAAAGAAACGAGCCGCAAATCATTACGGTCGCAGCCATCTTCAAATTGAACTTTTTCATAATCACTCTTTTTTATTTTACTGTGTTTAATTAGCTTTATAGCTCATCGAGTTATTTTAAGCATCCGCAAATATAGGATTTTTTACGAAAATACATCCTATTTGAGCTTAAAATCTGTTTTCAGTAAAACGGAAGTGTCTATTTACGAGCCTTTTGGAAAAGAGCTTTTCCTATCCAGCGGTCAACGGCAAACTTGCCCGGACCTATGATATACATCAATATGAACACTACCAGATACACAAAAGCCAACTCTTTCGTGGCAAACGGGTCATTGCCATGAATTACAAAAAAGGCAACAGCCATTGTAAACACCATTGGTATCATAGCCAAACGATAGAGAAAACCTATAATGAATGCCATGGAACATGCCAATTCACCAAAGATAGCCAGTCCTAAAGACAGCGGACTGCCTACACCCAGCGGGTCAGGGAAAACAGCCGACAGCTCTTGAAAGTTAGTCCACTTCTGGATGCCGTGGTTCATTAATAATATACCGAATACAATTCTTGCAATCAATAGTATAGCAGATGTTGCCGTTCCGTCCGGTTTGACAGGAAATAAAAGTCGTTTTAACATATTCATTCGTTTTTAAGTTCGTATATGAACTATAACAAATATTACTCAATAAAAGTTTACTCCCGCTTCAAGGGTTTGATGATAATCCGTAAAGACGGGTCATAGGTAAAGTAACTCCACATCCAGTCTACGAAGATGAAAAGACGGTTCTTTACACCCACAATACTCATCAAATGGATGAATAGCCACACAGCCCATGCCGGAAAACCGCCAAAACGCAGTTTCTTAAGCTCGACTACGGCATGATTGCGGCCAATGGTCGCCATGGAGCCTTTGTTTTGATATATAAACGGCTGCAACGGCAGGCCTGTTTCTGCACGCTGCAAGTTCCTTATCAAGTTGCGGGCCTGCTGGATGGCTGGTTGCACCACTTGCGGGTGTCCTTTGGGATACTCCTCAGAAATCATAAGGGCCGTATCCCCGATAGCGAAAATATTGGGATATTGAGAAAGACGGTTATAAGTGTCCACCTTCAAGCGGTTTCCCGGTCCATAGGCATCGGCAGGCAATCCTTGAAGGCTGTTTGCCTTGACACCGGCCACCCAGAATACATTTTTGGTATCGATGGCAGTCCCGTCATTCAATGCCAATTGATAATTCTCGTATCCCATCACCCGTTGGTTCAATTTGATTTCCACATCACGCTTCTTCAGATAATCGGCCACTTCTTTGGAAGACTCTTCTGAAAAAGCAGACAAGAGCCGGGAAGAGCCATCCAACAAGATGATACGCATCTCATTGATATTCAAGTCCGGATAGTCTTGAGGAAGGACAAACTTCCTCATCTCGGCCAAAGCACCAGCCAACTCTATTCCCGTAGCTCCACCGCCTACAATGGCAAAGGTCATCAGACGCCTGCGCTCTTCTTTATTACCGGTGTTCTGGGCTTGTTCAAAACTATCCAATATCTGGTTTCGGTTGAACAAGGCTTCCGAAGTATTCTTTAGTGCCATGGTCTGTTTTTCCAGCCCGTCGTTTCCAAAATAATTTGTGTTGCAGCCGGTGGCAATGACCAAATAGTCGTATGCCAGCGTGCCGATGGAAGTCTCCAGCAGATTGTGTTCCGGGAAGACTTGCTGTGCTTCACAAATACGTATATGGAAATGCTCTCTTTTTTTGAAGATTTTTCGGTATGGGAATGATATGGCACTCGGTTCAATACCTGCTGTGGCCACTTGATAGAGTAACGGTTGGAAGATGTGATGGTTATTCTTATCCAGTAAAACTATCTGAAACTTGTTGCTTTTCAATTTTCGTGCCAGCTTTAATCCGCCAAAGCCGCCGCCTACGATTACCAGTCGTTTCTGTCCCTCTTTATCGGGAATGTCCATTGCTGTTTTCATAATTCAATATCATGTTGTTCTTTGTAATATTAAAATAACAGTATAAATCGAGGAAAGTTCTATAAATGATGTAGTTAAAAAGAGTGAACCCCACATGCAATGTAGAAATGAACATTAAAAGAGAAAAATTGGAAACAAAAAGAACAGTAACATTGTTGTAATGAAGAACATAAAAACTAACTTTGCCACGGAAGTTTTCTACAAGTAAATGGACACTAAATTGACAAAATGGATATTACCAATATTGATGCTGATTACAGAAACGGCTGTTCATGCACAAACACACCTTGCAGAAGCAAAAAACTCTGTGGACTCAATTTCTACGTATCCGATAGACTCGCTTCCCAAGAAACGCAGTTTTTTCGGAAAAATTTTGAATTACTTCAACGATGCCAACAAAGAAAAGAAAAACAAGAAATTTGATTTCAGCATTATAGGCGGGCCTCATTATTCCAGTGACACCAAATTTGGAATCGGACTGGTGGCGGCAGGACTCTACCGTACCGACCGGAACGATAGTATTCTCCCTCCGTCCAATGTCTCTCTGTATGGGGATGTCTCCACAGTGGGATTCTATTTGCTGGGAGTACGTGGAAACCATCTGTTTCCCCAAGACAAATACCGGTTGAACTACAATCTGTATTTCTATTCTTTCCCAAGCCTTTACTGGGGACAAGGATATGACAATGGAGCCAATGATGACAATGAGAGTGAATACGATCGCTTTCAGGCGCAGGTTAAGGTGGACTTCATGTTCCGGATGGCACGTAACTTTTATATCGGTCCGATGACAACATTTGATTACGTGTATGGACATGACTTTGAAAAACCGGAATTATGGAAAGGAATGAAAGCGCGTAGCACCAACGTGAGCTTGGGGTTTTCCTTGTTGTATGATTCACGCGATTTTCTGACAAATGCCTATAAAGGATATTACCTACGGATAGACCAGCACTTCAGTCCGGCCTTTTTGGGAAATAAATATGCATTCAGCAATACGGAACTGACGACCAGCTATTACCAGTCCGTGTGGAAGGGTGGGGTGTTGGCAGGCCAGTTCCATACTCTGCTGAACTACGGAAATCCGCCCTGGGGACTGATGGCAACATTGGGAAGTTCCTATTCTATGCGTGGCTATTATGAGGGGCGCTACCGTGACAAGTGTGCAATGGATGTCCAGCTGGAACTACGCCAACATGTATGGAAGCGAAATGGAGTTGCCGTATGGGTAGGGGCGGGAACCATATTCCCGAATTTCTCGGAATTGGAGGCCAGGCATATTCTTCCTAATTATGGTTTCGGCTACCGCTGGGAGTTCAAAAAGAGAGTAAACGTACGTTTGGATTTAGGTTTTGGCAAACACCAGACCGGATTTATATTCAATATCAATGAAGCTTTTTAGAGACATAAAAAAATGGTTCGACAATCAGGAACATTTGTTCTATCTGTTTCTGGTCATTCTGATAGTGCCCAATGTAGTGCTATGCTTTACAGAACCCATATCATGGACGGCAAAGATATGTAATATCCTGCTACCCCTTTCTATATATTATGCTGTAATGGCTTGGTCGAGAAACTGTGGCAGGACATTCTGGCTGCTATTTCCGTTCATCTTCTTCGGAGCCTTCCAGCTTGTATTGCTGTATCTTTTCGGTCAGTCCATTATCGCAGTGGATATGTTTCTGAATCTGGTGACAACCAATTCGAGCGAGGCGCTGGAACTGCTGGACAATCTGATACCTGCCATCGTTATTGTGGTAGTGCTCTATATACCTGCATTAATTCTGGCAACCATATCCATTGTACACAAACGCAGACTGTCCGAAGCATTCATCCGGCAAGCTCGCCGTCGCACTCTGTATGTGTTGTCTGCCGGAATATTATCCTTAGGCACTGCTTATTTGACAGATGACCGGTATGAGCCGAAATCCGAACTGTATCCTGCCAACGTATGCTACAACATAGCACTTGCTTTTCAACGGACGGCCCAGACGCGGAATTATCACAAGACCTCTAAAGATTTTACCTTTCATGCTAGAAGTACTCATCAGGCTGATGAAAGGGAAGTATATGTAATGGTGGTGGGAGAAACCTCACGGGCATGCAACTGGGCTTTGTACGGCTACGAACGGGAGACTAACCCGGGACTGTCGGGCATTGGCGGACTGACAGCTTTCAGCCATGTGCTGACAGAATCAAACACCACCCACAAGAGTGTTCCGATGTTGCTGTCGCCGGTCAGTGCTTCCAGTTTTGATTCCATCTATTATCAAAAAGGGATTATCACAGCATTCAAGGAAGCCGGTTACCAGACCGCCTTTTTCTCGAACCAGCGCTATAACCACTCATTTATAGACTTCTTCGGCAAAGAAGCCGACACGTATGATTTCATTAAAGAAGATGTGGGGGATTCCAATTACAACCCCTCTGATGACGAACTGTTGAAACTGGTAGCAAAAGAACTGGGCAAAGGAGTTTCCAGGCAATTTATAGTTCTCCACACTTACGGTTCTCATTTTAATTATAAAGAGCGCTATCCGGCAGAGCAGGCTTTCTTCCTGCCGGACATGCCCGTTGATGCGGAAGTGAAATACAAAGACAACCTGATCAATGCCTATGACAATTCTATCCGCTACACGGATAATTTTCTGGTTCGTCTGATAGATATGCTTCAAGAACAACATGTCAATTCTGCCCTGATATACACTTCAGACCATGGAGAAGATATTTTCGATGACAACCGGCATCTCTTTCTGCATGCTTCACCGGTACCTTCCTATTATCAGATACATGTGCCATTCTTTATTTGGATGTCCGAAAACTACCGGCAGAGATACCCATCGTTATTGGAGGCCGCACAAGCCAATAGGCAGAAGAATGTATCTTCCAGTGCCTCATTCTTCCAGACAATGCTGGAAATAGGTGGAGTGGAGACCCCATACCGGAATGACTCTTTATCTGTCACCAGCGCTCTGTTTATCGAAAGACCCAGAGTCTATCTGAACGACCACAATGAAGCCCGCACACTGGATGATGTCGGTATGCTCAAGGAAGACTTCAAGATGCTGGAAGAGAAAGGCATCAGGTAATCAGGGAAAGAGAGCAGGCTGTTGCTATTTTGCCCTGATTCTTGATATAAAATTCTGAATCACCGGATACATCTCCTCTACCGTATTCAGCTCCATGCAAGCCGTCTCCAACGGGCACCAGCCGGTCTTGTCACGGTTAATGATATGGGGAACCTCTTGGGCAAAAGTCGTTTCAATTCCTGCTTCGCACAGCAATGCCAGCGCAGGAGTGCTGATTATATCGGCATAGACCGTTTTAAAGCCTCCCAGTACCATCAAAGCAGCGGCACCTTTCCCTATAACCTTATCGGCAATGGCAGCCCCCTTCATAAATGCAGAATCTGCCTGGTACAAATCATACAAATCCGCTACTCCCCGTTGGGTGAAAGTACGGACTTCCTCCCGGTTCTTCATAACACAAGAGTATCCTCCCTTGTGCAGTATGTCAATGATACTCTCCATTTTATAAAGTCTCTTGTTTCAACTGTTCTACAAATTTGTCAATACGATGCAGTTCTTTGGGAATATCAATCGTTTGCGGGCAATGCGGAGAACACTGGTTGCACCCGGTACAATGGTCGGCCTGCCTCAGTTTGGGTACACTTCGGTCATATCCTACGAGAAAAGCACGACGTGCTTTCCGATAATTCTCATCCTGGCTGCTTTCCGGCACATTTCCTTCATTGACACATTTATTGTAATGTATCAAGATGGCAGGAATGTCAATTCCATACGGGCAAGGCATGCAGTACTTGCAGTCGTTGCAAGGTATGGTGGGGTACTCCATCATCAAATCTGCCGTATCATACAGATACTGAGTTTCTTCTTCTGTGAGTGGTACCAATGGAGAGTAAGTACGGATGTTATCCTGCAAATGTTCCATATAAGTCATGCCGCTCAGCACTGTCAGTACATCCTGGGGAGAACCGGCATAACGGAATGCCCAAGACGCCACACTGCGTTCGGGTTCGCGCTGCTTCAGCCGTGCCACAATATGGTCGGGGACATTGGAGAGCCGCCCACCCAGCAGAGGCTCCATAATGACAGCAGGGATCTTACGCTTGGCCAGCTCGTCATACAGATACTCTGCCTTGAAGTTGCTGCCCGAAGCATGTTTCCAGTCCACATAATTCAACTGTATTTGTACAAAGTCCCAATGAACTTCACCACGGTCATGCATCTGCAAGGCATAGTCATAGACTTCGATATCTCCGTGGAACGACCATCCCAAACGGCGGATGCGTCCTGCTTCACGCTCCTTGACAAGAAAATCAATCATACCGTTGTCTATGTAGCGTTTGCGGAATTGCTCCATGCCACCGCCACCAATCATGTGTAGCAGATAGTAGTCTATATAGTCCACCTGCATATCCTCGAACGACTTACGGTACATGGCGATGGAACCCTCGCGAGTCCAGGTATCAGGATGAAAATTGGATAGTTTGGTGGCAAGATAGAACGATTCGCGTGGATGGCGTTTCAGAGCTATTCCCGTAGACTTCTCACTCCATCCTTGTACATACATCGGAGACGTATCGAAATAATTCACGCCATGGGCAATGGCATAATCCACCAGTTCGTTTACAGCATCCTGGTCTATCATTTCCCCTTTTCCATCCGGAGCAGGAACGGTAGGCCAGCGCATACAGCCATATCCTAAAATAGAAACTTTGTCACTCCCCAAACCAGGAAAACTACGATAGGTCATTTTATCCGTCGGAATGGGGCCCAATACTTTACTGCCTTCACTGCTTCCTTCCTTAGAACCACATCCATAGAGGGCAGCAGTAGATGTGGCGGTTGTAATTCCCACTATCTTCAAGAAATCACGACGGTTCATATTGTTTTTATGATGTTCTTCCATACTTATAGAAATTCTACTTTGTTATATAATTCGATGTCTTTCATGTCCTTCCACATAGATGGCACTGAACGGACGGGCCGGACAAAGATTCTCACATGCCCCGCAGCCGATACAACGCTCCACATTGATTACCGGAATCTTTGGAGAATCCTTGTCTTCAGGTATACTCGGCACCATTTGTATGGCTCCCGTCGGACAATGGCGTGCACAGTTGCCACACTGCACACCATCCGTCAGTGGTATGCAATTTTTCTTTACCCACACGGCATGCCCTATCTGAACGGATGATTTATCAGCTTTGGTTATCGGACGGATAGCCCCTGCAGGACATACCTCCGAACATTTTGTACATTCCGGTCTACAATAGCCGCGTTCGTATGACATTTCCGGTTGCATCAATTTCCTTAAGTCTGCAGAAGGACGAAGAACCTGATTGGGACATGCCGACACACAGAGCTGGCAGGCCGTGCAGTGTTGCGCCATATTGCAGGCACTCAATGAGCCGGGAGGAGTGAGGGGAGTGCTTCGCTTAGGAATCTTCTTATCTTCAATGGCTGCCAGTCCTCCGTCTACTTTCTTTTCCTGCGCTTTTAAAACAGAAGTGGCTGCAACCAGAGCCGTTGCTGTGAAAAAACTGCGGCGGGTTTCGTTTATCTGTTCCGAATCTGCCTTGCCCGCAGCAGGTTTACCGAAAGGATGATACTTGTAGGAAATGGCTCCATGCTTGCACTTCTCAATGCAGTTCATGCAAACCACACACCGGCTTGCATCAATCTGATGCTCCTTAAAGTTGATGCAGGCTGCCTTGCAGTTGCGTGAACAAAGACTGCATTGGTTGCACTTTTCCGAATCTATTGTGATGCGGAAAAGCGAATAACGTGAAAGGAAGCCCAAGACCGTTCCTACCGGGCAAATCGTATTACAATAGGTTCGTCCGTTGCGTCCGGCCAGAACAACAAGCACAGCCAAAGTAGCGGCAGCAATAATAAAAGTCGGCAGGCTCTTCAACCATACATCCGTTTCATAAAAGGCATAACTGTCTGCCCGTTCAGCCAGATAAGCAAGCAGATTGTTGCCCCATTGCCATATAGGTTGAAAAAGATTATTGGCAATACGTCCGTATGCACTATAGGGTGCAAGTAGAGCAGCCAATGAACCAATTCCGGCAATCAAAGCAATGATAAACACACCCAATACGCCATAGCGCAGCCAAGATAAGGCCGGAGAATAAGAGTAAGGAAGCTTCCTGCGTTTTTTAGGTTGCCGGCCCAGCCATGCCAGTATATCCTGAAATACCCCTAAGGGGCAAATCACAGAACAATAGATACGCCCGCATACCAAAGTGAGAATTACAAGAAACAATATCACTCCCACATTTAGCGCCAATACAGCCGGCAAAAACTGGATTTTGGCCAACCAGCCGAACCACCCATGCAACGTTCCCGTAAAATCAAGGAACAACAAGGTGATGAGTACAAAGCAAATCATTGCAAAAGTCAGTCTAATCTTCCGTAACATGATAATCCTTTATTTTGAGTTCCTAAACTATATCAGCGATATGAGTACAAAACAACTGCCGAAATAGTGAAATTTTATTTATGCAAAAATACATAAAAAAAGAAAGGTATCATCATTCAATGGAATTAAAAACGAAAGAAAGAAGGACAAATACAAAATGCTCCCATTTGCAGTATTAATTAAGTTCCCCTCCTCGTTACGGCCGGATAAAAGCCAATCTCTTATTTTCTTCTGCAAACAGAATAGCCGTATTGACTAATGCCAAATGCGAATAAGCTTGTGGAAAATTCCCCAGTTGTTCCTTCGTATTAAAATCAATATCCTCACTGAATAATCCCAAATGATTGGAATATGTCAGAACATCATCAAACAAACAACGGGCTTCTTCCTTTTCTCCGATAACAAAAAGCGCACGTATCAGCCAAAAAGTGCAAATGGTAAAAGCCGAGGAAGGAAGCCCGAAATCATCTTCGCTGTTATACCGGTACATCAATCCCTTATGCAAAAGAGCTTTTTTCACAGCCTTCACTGTCTTATGGTATCGGATATCGTCTGCTGCAATAAAACCGTAAGGTTCCATCAACAGCAAAGAGGAATCCATTGCCATATTATCATAAGTCTGCGAGAAACTTTGAAGTTCTTCCTTCCATCCATATGTCATTACATCCTGCCATACCTTGTCAGCTTCCTTTTGCCAACGTTCACTATAACCGTATTTATTGAGCATGGAAGCTATCTTTGCACCACGGTCCAAAGCCACCCAACACATCACTTTGGATGAAACAAAATGGCGGCTTTCTCCTCTGATTTCCCATATCCCCTTATCTGGTTTCTTCCAATCTTCCATTACCGTGGAAAGAATGCTCTTTACCATTTCCCACATATCCTCTATTTCGTCTAATGTACCGGGCATCAGCCGATAGTACTGGTAAATCAAATCCATCAGATAACCGAACGAGTCATTCTGCTTTTGATGGTAAGCATCATTACCTATCCGTACTGGTTTGGAATTCTTATATCCGGACAAATGCTCCAGAATAATCTCGGTCAGCTGCCTTTCTCCCCGAATGCCGTACATTATCTGATAGGATTCGTGCTTGGATACGAAAGTGGACTGTATGAACTTCATAAAACGTCTTGCTGCTCCTATATGGCCTATCTGGAACAAAGTTTCGATAGACATGGAGGCATCCCTCAACCAACAGAACCGATAATCCCAATTACGTACTTCGCCGACGGATTCGGGCAAACTGGTAGTAAGGGCGGCCAGTACGGCTCCGTTATAGTAAGACATCAGTTTCAAAACCAGCATGCTTCTTTCTATCACATCATTATAGAGAGAATATTTCTTAGTACGGTTGGTCCAATTAAGCCAATAAACCAAAGTACGGCAATATTCAATTTTTTCCCGTTCAATGTCCACCGGAATGACCTTTTCATTGTATGACAAAAGAAAGAACTCATCTTTTTCCAATATAATTTCTTTTTTCTGTTCGATGTTCTGCAAAGGAAGGGAAGAATACAAATATTGTCTATCTTTATTATCAGAAGAACAATAGCTTTCTATAAATTCAGAAGTGACATTATGAATCACTTTACCTTGCGCATAATTGAGAGCAGGGACATAGTTTACTTTGAAACGGGGCTTACCTTTTATCCACCTCACATATCGATACAATTCTGCCGGAAGATAATGGGCATTTTCGCAGGAACGGTAATAAGGCATGTAATCAAGTACGACAAATTCTCCCTCTTTCGAAGAAAAAGAAGTAGACAATATGTTAGTGTGAGGAACGTAAGATTGTGAGATATGATAGTCTTCTGTAACGTCAAATCCAAAACTTCCTCCTCTTTCCCGATCAAGTAGTGATGCAAAGATAGACGGAGAATCAAAATCGGGAAAACACAACCAGTCTATGCTGCCTTTTTCGGATATAAGTGCGGCAGTCCGACAATTGCCTACTACCCCATAATTTAAATTACTCATTTTTACTATTTTGTTTTTAACAAGTCTCTGAAAAAATCGAATACCCCTTTCAAGCTTGTTTTGACATTCTCGCCAATGGGTTGTTTCATGTCTTTCTTGTTCGCCAGAATTTGAAGAAAAGGCAGGACTTCCGTTTGTGATGGCATATTATAGCTTGCTGCCTCCGACACATATCCCACCTTGATTGTCACTGCATTCACCGGCAAAGCTTTGAACATATCTTCATCCGTAGTATCATCTCCCATAGCTATGATAAAGTCATAATGTTTCTTTTCCAACTGGCGTCTCACTTCGGAACCTTTATTATAATCGGGAGACTTAATCTCCACCACTTTATCTCCTTGTATGATTTGCAGCTTTTGCTGTATACAGATGTTAACCAGCACATTGATAAGTTGCTGTGCCCGCAAAGCTCCTAACCATGCATCACTTTCCCGGTAATGCCATGCCAAAGCCGTTTCCTTGACTTCAAGGTGGGAACGAGGCGTCTTTTCGACAAAAAGCTTCAAGATGGACACCAATCCGGAACTCCATTCCGCTTTGTTTATGTTTTTGTGCCAGATGCCATTTTCCTTATAGAAAGCACCATGTTCCGCAGCCATTGCAATAGGTAAATTTCCCAACCATTTTTCTAAAGTAAAATGGTCGCGACCACTATTCACAACAACATGGTTGGCCGGGTCGGAAACCAGCTTCTGCAATGTGGCAATGAGTTCAGGGGTGGGCTTAGCATTTTCCGGTCGTGTCTTGAGCGACGCCAACGTTCCGTCATAATCCAGCAAGATAAGCCGTTGCTTAGCCTGGTTATATTTCATTTTGATGGCACCAATAATACCGGCGGATATCCTTTTCTTACGAAGCTGTTCATTCTTACGGCACGTATCGCTCCATTCACTTACAAAGTCTGCCGCCCACTTATTAACCGTTTGTACGGAAATAATTTTCTGCATGTGTTGCAAGCGTTTCAGTTGTTCCTGTTCGGGCATCTCCAAAGCCCGACAAATGGCCTGCTTTATCTCCTCAGTGTCATTGGGGTTAATCAACAATGCATCCGTCATCTCAATAGCTGCACCTGCCATTTCACTCAAAATCAAAACACCCGGATTATTATTTTTCGAGGCTACATATTCCTTGGCAACCAAATTCATGCCATCACGAAGTGGAGTTACCAAAGCTACATCAGCTATATAGTACATTGCCACCAGTTCTTCAAATGAAAAACCGTGATAGAAATAGCAAACCGGAGTCCAGTCCATCGTAGAATACTGTCCGTTTATAGAACCTATTTCTTCGTCAATCTTGGTTTTTAGCTCAGCATAACTATCTACATGGTCACGTGATGGAACAATGACCATTGCCAATGTAACTTTTCCACAATATTCAGGATGACATTCTAAAAAAGCAGCAAATCCCCATAAACGGTGCAGAATGCCTTTGCTATAATCCAAGCGGTCTACAGAAAGAATCAACTTATGATTCCCGAAAAATTTCCGTGTACGGTCTATCGCCCGCCGTACTTCCGGTCTGGAAGAAGCATTGTGATACAGTCCGTAGTTGATTCCCATAGGAAGAGCATCGGTCCTAACTACTCTATTCCCGAGTTGTGCTTCGTCCAGTTTAAAGTCAATACGCAATACCCGTTCGACAGCACTGATAAAATGCCGCATATAGTCATGAGTATGGAAAGCTATAAAGTCAGCACCCAATAATCCTTTCAGGATTTCTGCACGCTCCGGTAATATCCGGAAAAGTTCATAGGAAGGGAAAGGGATATGATGGAAATATCCGATATTCAAATCCGGGTAAACCTTTCGAAGCATTCCGGGAAGCAGCATTAGCTGATAGTCTTGAATCCACACCTTGTCACCTGGACGTATCACGCGGCAAATGGCATCGCAGAACAACTGGTTCACTTCCTGATACGATTGCCAGAAAGAGTTCCGATACAGCGTATAAACAAAAAAGTAGTGACATAATGGCCAAATAGTACTATTACTATAGCCTTCATAATAATTCTTTATCTGTATTTCGGACAAGAATACTGGGTGGAAATTTATTCCTTCCAATCTAAAAGTGATTTCCTCTTTACTTTCTTCGTTGTCAACGCATATTCCAGGCCATCCAATCCAATGTTTTTCGTAGGAAATCTGAAGTGAGTCCAAACCGGTAGCCAGTCCGCCTTCACTTCGTGAAAACACTAACGTTTCATCCTCTTTGGTAACCTTAACGGGTAATCTGTTTGATATAATATAAAGTTTCATGTATGAGTTAACACAAGAAATATGCCAATTCATACAATATTTTATTTATTGCTTAAAATCAGTATTTTAGAAAAAGATAAAGAGAAAAACAAACATTCAAAAATGAAAAAGAATGTTCCATTTCGATATGGTCCTACTATTACCAATTATCACTGAAAATGTCTTTCTTCACCAATGCTTCAATTCTTTGCTTATAGCAATTTATCCCTTCTGCTATATTTTTACTAGCTTCCGAAGTCCCCATTCCATAGACTACAAGAGGAGTTTGCCATATCATTCCAGCATGTACAGCACTTGCTTGATAAGGTCTTAACAACTCATCCACCGTAAAACGATTTCTTCCTCCGCTTCTATAAGCATCATGTTCAGAGCCGGCAGTAGTGACCACCATCAATGTCTTACCAGCCACAGCAGGAGTTTTTGCCAGATAAGTAAATACTTCATCCAACCATCTCTTCAATAAAGAAGGAGCCGACATCCAATAGAACGGAAACTGAAATACAAGCGCAGATGCATGCGATATGATAGTGCTCCATATCTCTGCATTAAAAGCATCTTCCATACGCATCTCATATAAATTGTATATGGCTACCTCTCCCATGTCACTAATAGCATCCATCAATGCCTTGTTAGCTCGCGACTCTTTTATATTGGGATGTGTCAGAAGAACTACTACTTGCTTTGAATCTTTATCCATATTGTTTTTCTTTTAGTTTAAAATCATTGATGTGTGTACAAATATACAAAATATAGATATACGAGTAGGAGGAAATAAAAGTTTTCTTCCTACTTTCATTTTCTGACATATATTTTCGAATGTGACGAAAGAGGCGGAAAGCGGGTGAGGGCAAAGGTATAAAAACAAACTTCTGAAGAATTTATGATGCGGACTAACGAAAAATAATGTATCATCCCCATATAGATTTACTAGTGATTCCGTATGAGGAGCTTATACCCATCAAAGCATGTTCTTGTTAAGACAAATTAAAAAAGGAACAACAGTAGTTGTTCCTTTTTTAAGTACACCCTCAGGGATTCGAACCCTGGACCCACTGATTAAGAGTCAGTTGCTCTACCAACTGAGCTAAGAGTGCATTCCTTATTTCTTGTTTGCGGGTGCAAAAGTAGTCCTTTTATTTTATTCGTGCAAACAAAACGGTGTATTTTTTGCGATGAAATGGGATTTTTTATTCAAACTCGTATAAATCAGAAGGAGTAGTACGCTTCAAAGCACACAACTGTACATCCTTTCCTACGATAATTCCTTTTTCCCTTAATTTCCATTCCACTGTTTTATATGCCAATTCAGGATGATTGTTGTCCTTGCTCAAATGACAAAGCCAAATATACTGTAAATGTTCCGTCATATTTTCCGAAAGAAATTCAGCAGTAGCAATATTACTCATGTGTCCGGTGCGGCTGGTAATCCGTTCTTTCAGGTATTGGGGGTAGGTACCCATGCGTAACATTTCCTCATCGTAGTTGGCTTCCAATATCAGATAATTGGCCTTTCTGATATATTCTGCGGCCGTAGGAGTAATTTCACCAAGGTCTGTAAGAAAGGCAAACACTTTTCCGTCTATCTCAATGCAATAGCCCACATTGTCCGTGCCATCATGAGGTACCTCGAAAGATTCGATATGAAAATCTTCCAACTGCATGGGTTGCTGCTTTTCCAGGTAACGGACAGACGAATATAACTTTTCTGTCATGCAATAGCTCCGGTTGATACCCTCATGAATCCGGGCAGTTGTATAAATAGGAATATTCTGTTTCTCACCCAATCCACCTACCGCTTTAATATGATCTGCATGGTCGTGCGTAACAAATACCGCACGTATCATTTCCATGCTGATACCTGCTTCTTTCAGTCCTTTTTTTATCGTCCGTACTGCAATGCCGGCGTCGATGAGTATTCCATATTTTTCTGTGCCTATATAATAACAGTTGCCGCTGCTTCCACTGGCAAGGCTTATAAATTTTACTTTCATCCTAATCTCCTTAATTACAAAAAAGCCGTCGCTTTTAAAAAAAGTGACGGCAAATATACAAAAAGTATGCAATATATAAACCTTATGCCTTCTTCTTTTTGTCGATGAATTCGGTAGTTTTGGCAAAAACGAATAATGCTATTGCCGCAACCAATCCTATAACAGCGAAATAATACCAGATATAATGTGCATTGACACTAGCTGCTTCCCACGCTTCGCGGGTTTCAAACAAGACTGGATCAGGACAATATTTTGTCAGAAGCACCCCCGCAATACCGAATCCGAAAATAGAAGAGAGGAATGAATGAAGATGACTGAAACCGAGGTACATACCTTCTTCGCCCTTGGGGGCCTGCAAAGAGAAGTATTCCAGATAACGCGGTGAGATAAAACATTCTGCCAAAGCTTGCACAACAATACCAAACACCATCATCAAAGTAATATTGCTCATGCCGGAAATAATATCGTTGCCCAGCAAATTACCGCATGCCATCAGCAATGCCGATACCGGAATAAGAAACATGCCTATATTCATAGAAGTAATAGCTGTGCGCTTTGCCATCCACCGGGTGATAAAACTTACGCAGCAAACCACTACAAACGGGTTTACATTGGCTATCCACCCCGGTTTGGCTGTTTCACCCGCCATACGGATGACATATTTGGGCATAGTTGCATAGAGCTGTTGCTGCACCATCCAAAAGCCGGTTACGATGAGGATAAGAATCAACAAACGCCAATTAGTGATAATACGCAGAAAACCTTGCCCAATTTCACGCATGCTTTTCCCTTCACCTGCTGTATGTGCCGATTTATACAATAAGATGACAGCCAATAATGCCAGCACCGTCATGGCAGCCGAGAAGTAATTGATATAAATATAAGCTTGCTCACCGATAACATTCCGTAGAGGGTCGACCACCGTTTTTCCGGTAAAAGCTCCTATATTCACCATCATATAGAAGATGGAATAGCCGCGAGCACGGGTAGCCTCTGTTGTTTCCTTAGCCACCGATCCCGATATGATAGACTTGATGAACGAACCTCCTACCATGATAACAAACAATACGGGGACAATCATCCAGCGGTCATTACTATCCGGCAATCCTGAAAAACGGGTTGTCTCGCCATACTCCACCAGACCGGCTGTTTCCAGTAGGGTGGGAAGCAATCCCAAGCCCAAATACCCGATGGAAAGCAGTGAGAAAGCAATAATCATCGACTTTCGGAAACCTATCTTATCGGCATATGCGCCCGTAAAGATAGGCAACAAATAGAGCCCTCCCGAAAACAGACCGGAAATCATGCTTGACTCAAAATCATTGAAACCTAAAATATTGGAAAGATAAATGGTAAGAACAATAAATACAGCATAATATGCCATGCGTTCGAACAGTTCTACTGTACTGCTTACCCAAAAAGCTCTGCTGAAGCCTTTGGAAGCGGGTTGGGGTGATGTCATCATCCTTTTGTACGATTAAAATTTATGTATTAAATGAAAAAATAAATGCAAAAATAGGAAATTAATATCGTGTTTGCAAGATATTAATTTTCTGCAAACACAATATTAATAAGTTGCAGACAAGATATTAACTTCCCATTTATCACTATTTATCTTTTCATTTATATAGAATACTCCGTATCTTTGGACGCTTTTATAAAACGACCATTCATGAAAGATAAAATCGAATTTATAGCTTTTGACGCTGATGACACACTGTGGGAAAGCGAACTTTATATTCAGGAGTTCGAGCACAAATTCTGTAACCTTTTAAGGCAATATCTGCCTGCTTCATCCATATCACAAAGGTTTTTTGAAACAGAAATGAAGAATCTGCATATGTATGGCTATGGGCTGAAGAGCATAATGCTCAGTATGACTGAAACCATCTGCAAAGTGACAGACGGAAACGGGAATATGCATCTTATAGATGAAGTAATAGGATGGGGACAAGAGCTTCTGCAGAAACCGGTTACACTACTGGAAGGCGTGAAGGAGACCATATCGTCACTTCATGGGAAATATAAATTGGTGTTGGCCACTAAGGGGGACTTGTTCGACCAGAAAAGAAAAATAGAAGCTTCCGGACTGCGAGAATATTTCCATCATATCGAAATTATGAGTGACAAGAAAATCGATGATTACCAGAGGCTGATTGATACATTGGGCTGTCCGCCTGAAAAACTCCTGATGATAGGTAATTCTGTAAAATCAGACATACTTCCGGTATTGGAACTTGGGGGATACGCTGCCCATGTACCATACCACGTGACTTGGGCATACGAGCAACATGAAGGGGAAATACGACATCCCAATTTTATACGATTGGATAGTATCAAAGGAATATTAGATAAGCTATAAGTTATGGGTGAAACTGCATAACTTATAGCTTACTATTGCTTTTTAGAATTGGAAGAAATTCTTAGCGTTATAATAGCTGATATCTTCAATCATCTGGTTTACGCGTTCCATCTCGGAAATAGGAATTTCACCATTTTCTACATCACGGCCTACAAGATTACACAATGTACGGCGGAAATATTCATGGCGCGGATAGGAGAGGAAGGAACGGGAATCGGTCAGCATACCAACAAATCGGCTCAATAAGCCCAGTACAGAAAGGGCATTCATCTGCTTTTCCATACCATCCTTCTGGTCAAGGAACCACCAACCGGAACCGAATTGAATCTTACCGGCAACCGTACCATCCTGGAAGTTACCCAGCATAGTAGCAATGACTTCGTTGGCGCATGGATTCAAATTATAAAGAATAGTCTTGGTCAGCTTACCATTGGAGTTTAAGCGGTCGAGAAATTTAGCCATAGCTTTTGCTGTAGTAAATTCGCCAATGGAATCAAAACCGGTATCAGGACCTAACAGTTTGAACATCTTACTATTGTTGTTGCGAATAGCACCATAATGGAACTGTTGTGTCCAACCTTTCTCCCAATCCATTTCGCCGAACACAACCAGCATGGCCGACTTGAATTTCAGAATTTCCTCCTTCGTCAATCCAGTACCGCCATATACCTTGTTAAAGATAGCCTTAACTTCCGCTCCTGTATAATCCTCGGCATAGAATTCTTCAATTCCGTGGTCAGACAGTTTACATCCTTGTTCCGCGAAAAAATCGTGACGCTTACGCAAGGCAGCAACCATATCGTCAAAGCAGGAAATAGCCACATCGCTCACTTCGGCCAACTTTTCTACATATGCGCGAAAATCGGCAGGAACTTCCACCGCCATTGCCTTATCCGGACGCCAAGTAGGCAACATCTTGATTTCAAAACCGCTCTCGCGTGTCTTGATATGATATTCCAAGGAATCAATAGGATCATCTGTAGTACAAACCACTTCCACGTGATAACGGCGCATCATGCCACGGGCGGAATATTCAGGCTGTTTCAGCTTCTCATTACATTCATCATAAATTTCACAGGCCGTATGAGGATTGAGAATTTTATCGATTCCAAAAGCGGTCTTCAATTCAAGGTGGGTCCAGTGGTACAACGGATTACGGAAAGTATAAGGTACCGTTTCGGCCCACTTTTCAAACTTTTCCCAATCTGTAGTATCCTTACCGGTACAGAAACGTTCGTCCACACCATTGGTACGCATGGCACGCCACTTGTAGTGGTCACCTCCCAACCAAATCTCAGTCAGTGACTTAAACTGATAGTCTTCCGCCACCATTTGAGGAATCAAGTGACAATGATAGTCGATAATCGGCATTTTAGCCGCATGCTCGTGGTACAACTTCTGTGATGTTTCCGTTTGCAACAGAAAGTTTCCGTCCATAAAGTTTTTCATCTTCTTGTGTTTTAAGTATCTAAAAATATTACTTTCTATTTATTACACCTATATAGTATTGATTGTAAAGCTAATAGGTCGTATAATTGTTTTTAGTTTTATTAACCGTTATCGAACACAAAAGTAGAAATTTTACTTGGAGAAACAAAATAATTCGTATCTTTGCGGCGAATATTTATAATATTTAAGCTTCAGACGTCTCACCTTTACCGCCTTAGGCAGCATACCTCAAGATGGAAAACAAGAACTATACCATTAAAGACATAGCACGCATGGCCGGCGTCTCTGCCGGCACTGTAGACCGCGTACTGCACAACCGCGGAGACGTATCCGTTTCCAGTAGGGAAAAAGTCCAGAAAGTACTCGATGAGATAGATTATCATCCCAATATGTTTGCCATCGGGCTGGCGGCTAAAAAGCGCTATCATATTGTCTGCATTATACCTTATTATATAGAACATGATTATTGGCATGCTGTAGCAGCGGGAATTGACCGTGCCGCACAAGAATTACGGCCGTTCAATGTTGGAGTTAGCTATCTGTACTATCGGCATGCGGACAAATCCTCCTATAAAGAAGCATGTGCTGTGCTCCGGGAGGAAAATGCCGACGCCGTACTTGTTGCCCCGAATTTCCGAGAGGAGACCATAAAACTCACTGCTTATTTGGAGGAAGCGGATATTCCCTATGCATTCATAGACTTCAATATTGAACAGACGCATGCCTTGTGTTATATCGGACAAGATTCCAAAACCAGCGGATACATCGCTGCCAAGATTCTGATGCGTAGCTATGAAAAAGGGCAGGAGCTTGTGTTATTCCTGAACAATCAGAAAAACAATCCGGCAGAAATCCAGATGCAACGCCGCCTCGAGGGGTTCATGCAATACCTTTCCGAGGAACATAAGGATTTGATTATCCATGACATTGTGTTGCACAAGGAAGATACTGACGGCAACAGACGGATGTTGGATGCTTTTTTTAAAGAACATCCCCAAGCCGTACTGGGAGCTGTTTTTAATTCCCGTGTTTATCAGGTGGCAAATTATCTGCACGAAAAGGGGCAGAAGCTGGCAGGACTTGTGGGATATGACCTTTTACACAAAAATACAGAGTTCCTGAAAACCGGTGAAGTAACCTTTCTCATCGGTCAACGCCCAGGCCTGCAAGGCTATTGTGGCGTGAAGACTTTATGCAACCACGTGGTATTTAAAAGACCGGTCACTGCAGTGAAATACATGCCCATCGACATATTGATGAAGGAAAACATAGACTTTTACTTTGAGTTTGAATAATCAAAAAATTACATATCAACCATTTAAATCATTTTTTAAATGAAAGCATTAAACAAAGAAACTGCTCCCAAAGCACAACGCCCGGAACGCATTATCCAGTTTGGCGAAGGTAATTTCCTTCGCGCATTTGTGGATTGGATTATTTATAACATGAATCAAAAGACCGATTTCAACAGCAATGTGGTAGTAGTCCAACCCATCGATAAAGGTATGGTTGACATGCTGAATGCCCAGGGTGACCTTTATCATGTAAATCTGCAAGGTCTGGATAAAGGAGAAACCATCAACAGTCTGACTATGATAGATGTAATCAGCCGTGCCTTAAACCCCTATACTCAAAACGATGAGTTCATGAAATTGGCCGAACAACCGGAAATGCGTTTTGTCATTTCCAACACGACGGAAGCAGGTATAGCCTTTGACCCTGCTTGTAAGCTGACAGATACACCGGCGTCTTCTTATCCGGGTAAACTGACACAGCTGTTGTATCACCGCTTCAAGACATTCAACGGCGACAAGAGCAAAGGGCTGATTATCTTCCCCTGCGAACTCATCTTCCTGAATGGCCACAAGTTGAAGGAGGCAATCTATCAATACATTGAATTATGGCAGTTGGGTGATGAGTTCAGAACTTGGTTTGAGGAAGCCTGCGGTGTATATGCAACACTAGTAGACCGTATCGTTCCAGGATTCCCCCGCAAAGACATTGCCGCTATAAAAGAAAAGATACAGTACGATGACAATTTGGTAGTGCAGGCTGAAATTTTCCATTTATGGGTCATCGAGGCTCCGCAAGAAGTCGCCGAAGAATTCCCTGCCGACAAAGCCGGACTGAATGTATTGTTTGTTCCTTCTGAAGAACCTTACCACGAAAGAAAAGTAACCTTGCTGAATGGACCTCATACCGTACTGTCTCCGGTAGCCTATCTGTCGGAGGTAAATATTGTACGCGATGCCTGCCAGCATCCTATAATCGGACAATACATCCATAAAGTGATGTTTGACGAGCTGATGGAAACGTTGAACCTGCCGAAAAACGAATTGAAAAAGTTTGCAGAAGATGTATTGGAGCGCTTCAACAATCCGTTTGTTGACCATGCCGTAACCAGTATTATGCTGAACTCTTTCCCTAAATACCAAACCCGTGACCTTCCTGGCCTGAAAACCTACTTGAAACGTAAAGGAGAACTGCCGAAAGGTCTGGTATTGGGACTGGCTGCCATCATCACGTACTACAAAGGAGGTACCCGCGCAGACGGCACAGAAATCATCCCGAATGATGCTCCCGAAATCATGCAGTTATTGAAAGACCTTTGGGCAACGGGGGATACCCGCAAAGTGGCAGAAGGCGTATTGGCAGCCAAAGACCTTATCTGGGGGGAACACGGAGACTTGAATACCGTTCCAGGATTGACAGACATGATTACCTGCTTCTTAAAATCCATCCAAGAAAAAGGCATGCAGGAAACAGTAAAAGGTATTCTTTAATTCCTATGATTTTAAACAAGCAGACCGTACAAAAGGAGTTTTTATACGGTCTGCTTTATTTATACCACATTTGATGGGAAATAATTAAGCCACAGTTTTCTTTTTTTGTCTAAAGGCTTTCCTGCTCTGCTGCCCGCAATATAAAAGTAGTGGCACCAATAGTTACAATGGCTCCATCCTCAATGCGAATACGGTCTTTGTCACCCAAAATTTCATTATTAAGGAAAGTTCCTGTCAGGCTGGGAGCATCGCGTAAGGTATAAATCAACACTCCCTGCTTATTACGCTTTACATTAATGATACAGTGACGCCGGTCCATACTCATATCCGAAGTCTCAATCGGCACATCGATAACATTCCCCACGCAACGCCGGCCTATGATATTGTCACCTTCTTGCAATGGAAGTACCTGCTTAAAACCAAACACGTTCTCAATGACCGTGATGCTGCCAAAAGCCTCTTTAAACTCCGCTTCATCCGGACGTTCTTCCTTTTGAGGGGCCTTCATCTTTGATTTACCTAAACGGATACTGAACTGCTTCTTACACTGGTCACATACAAAGACCAGTGATTGGCCTTCGGTATACTTGGTTTCATCGAATGTTAAGTAATTCTCACATTTGGGACAACGGATACGCTTCATGATAGTTAAAAATTAAAGAATTAAAAAATAAAGCAAGGGTAGATTACTTTCTACTTCTTTAATACCCAAGCGTTCTTATACGTTTCATTCTGGCGAACTCTGTTCAATGCCTGATATGCTTCTGTTTCTGTGCCACAAGACTCAATGCTGACACGCATTTTACCATCTCCAACAATTGCTTTTGCATGAGGGTAACCTTTTTCAACCAGTTGCTTTGCCATTGCTTCGGCATCCTTCTCAGTACCTACACTGGCAATGATGACGTGGTATTTCTGTGTAGAGACAAGTGACGGGGCGACAGTCCCTGCTGTGGTCTTTTGAATTTCACTCTTTGTTGTTACAGATGTTGAAGAGGACACTTCTGCCGCCTGCTGCTTAGGCTGAGAAACAACCGGAGCATTCTGCGCGTTAGCTTGGCCCACCTTAACCTCTCTTACGGCAACCGGAACCACCTTTTTCTTTGCCTTCTGCCCCGTGTTTTTTTGAGCCGACGCTTTCGAAGTGTCGGCCTTCCGGCTAACAACAATCGGATTAATGGCAAGGGATTCCTTTTCTATCATCTCAAAAAGTTCATTCGGAAGTAATTGCGCATAATTTCCTTCAACCACTTCCGTATTCTCTATCGGTGTAGACAAAAAGAAAAACAAGGCAACCACTGCAATCATGGCAACCGCATTCGACAAATAGGAACGGTTGAATTTAATCTCAAACCTTCGCTTTTTGTCTTCCGGCACAACTGGAACAGAATAACGGATGGCCTTTTCCATGTACGGTTTCTTCAGTTCCGCCAGTTCCTGCATTTCAAAACTATCCAACCCATATAAGTAAGGAGTGGTTATCTTGTGGTCATAGGGAACAAAGTCATAAATACCATGAATGGAGTAACGCAATTCGCCAATGTTGGGCAAATCCACCTTACCTTCTTCATGGAGAGCAGTGAATATATGCGCCACTTCTTTTTCTACAATCCGCGTAGCATCAGAAAAATCAGTATCATAGACAGCCATATAGGATTGTACAAGTAAGCCGTCATTCATCTTCAGTTGAGGATTGAAACCGATAATACGGGTAGGGGGCAGAAAAACATTCTCTTCCGCTACTCTCATTGCCGGAGTATAATGAGCTACAAATCCTCCCAAACCGGGAACAATGACACAATCGTTCTCCAATAACAATACTTCTATGTGCTGTGCTAATTCAATCATGCTACAAAAGTAGCGGAAATATCGGATATACGCTAGTTTCAGAGCTTTTTTCTTATCAACAAATTATGAACATTGCACATTGAAAATGTATTTGAAAAAGGTTTTTTGGCAAGAGAAGGAATTTTTACCGGAAAAATTTCTACTTTTGTACCGTTTAACTATACTCGTCAAGAATAGAAAGACAATTGTCCTCGCAAGAGTATACAAACCTAAACACTTAACAAAAGACTATTATGCGTATTATTTTCTGTCTGATGGTTTTCTTGTTCATAGGAAAGAACACGATGCTGGCACAGCAGCTGTCCTCATTCGTAGAATATGGAGCAGCCCTGCATACCGGTGACAATACTCCTCTTTGGCAGGTCAGCAACCAGCAAGGACTCACTTCGCTCGACAACAATACTTACATACGTGGAGGAATATCCTACAAACACCAACTTGGAAAATGGAAGTTTGAAGAAGCACTGGATTTGGTTGCAGCAGCCGGATTCAGCACGACCTCCTTCATTGTACAGCAGGCTTACGTAGACATCCGTTACAAGTGGTTTGGATTCTTTGCCGGAAGCCGGGAACAGAATTCTCCATTGCTGAATCAAGAGCTGAGCAGTGGCGGCATGACCTGGTCGGGTAATGCGCGCCCCATCCCACAAGTACAGATAGGCATACCCGAGTATGTACAGTTGCTACCCCGTTTAGGCCTGAAAGGAGAAATCTCGTACGGATGGTTTACAGATAACAAATACCAGCGGGAGCAAGTCGGAGAAAAATACTGGTACACCAAGAGTATCAAATACCATCATAAAGAAGGGTTCCTGCGTATCGGTATACCCAAAGGAAAATGGCAACTGGAACTCGGAATGACCCTCGACACCCAATTCGGAGGATACAAGATTGGAGGTTCCGAATCGGGAGACTTGGGCAACGGATGGAAGGATTACGTACGCGTATTCTTCCCCGGCCACGGGCGTGAGGACGGACCGGTAGGTGAACATCTGGCTTTCCAAGGCAATTTTCTGGGTAGCGAATATATCAAAATGACTTATCGTCCTAAGGAAGATTTCTCCATCAGCGCCTATCTGGACAATCATTTTGATGACTTCTCCGCCATGGCCAAACTCAACGGTTGGGATGGCTTATGGGGTGTGGAATATAAATCCAACCATAGACAAGCCATCAACGGAATCGTTATCGAATATCTCCAGACTACCAATATGAGCGGTCCACTGCACGGTTTGCAAAATTCTGTAGTAGGTAAGACCGGAGGAGCCGACAACTACTACAACAACGGTTACTACCCAGGATGGGCACATTGGGGTATGGCGATAGCCAATCCGTTGATAGCATCGCCTATCTATAATAAGGATGGCGATATGAGTTTCAAGTACAATCGCGTTAAGGCCCTGCATCTGGGATGGAGCGGCGACATCAGCAGTGAGTGGAGATATGTGGCAAAATTGTCCCACAACAGAACTTGGGGAACTCCTCATCGTCCAATACCCGATATATTAGAAAATTTTTCTACTTTTGCATCGTTTTACTATATTCCCCGTAAATGGAAGGGCTGGTGCTTCAACGCGTCCCTTGCATTGGATATGGGAGAGATATATGGAGACAATTTTGGATTCCAACTGAAAGTACATAAAACATTTTAAGAAAATGAACTACATACAAACAGAGATTGACGGCGTATGGCTGATTGAGCCGAAAGTATTCCATGATGCCCGCGGATACTTTATGGAAGCATTTAAGGAAGAAGAGTTCCGTGCACATGTCGGAAACGTTCACTTCATCCAGGACAATGAGTCCAAATCCTCTTTCGGTGTATTACGTGGTCTTCACTACCAGAAGGGTGATTGCAGCCAGGCCAAACTGGTACGTGTCATTAAGGGAAAAGTGCTGGACGTGGCTGTCGACTTAAGAAAATCTTCTCCCACTTTCGGAAAGTATGTCAGTGTGGAGCTAAGTGAGGAGAACAAAAGACAATTCTTCATTCCGCGTGGTTTTGCCCACGGTTTTCTGGTGCTGAGCGATGAAGCTGTCTTTACATACAAGGTAGACAACGTATACGCACCACAATCCGAGGCATCCATCCGTTTTGATGACGAAACCATCGGTATTGAATGGCCCGTTGCTACGGAACAGCTTCTATTATCAGATAAAGACGGACATGCCGTATCGTTCAAGGATGCGGTCTATTATGAATAAAATATGAAAATAGCCATTGTCGGTACAGGATACGTCGGTTTGGTAACCGGAACCTGCTTTGCGGAAATCGGTGTCAACGTTATTTGCGTAGACACGAACAGTGAAAAGATAGAGTCACTGAAAAAGGGTGTTATTCCTATCTATGAAAATGGACTGGAAGAAATGGTTAGCCGGAATGTGAAAGCAGGACGCCTGCAATTCACCACGTCTCTGGAGAGTTGTCTGAATGAGGTGGAAGTGGTATTCAGTGCCGTAGGTACACCACCCGATGAGGATGGAAGTGCCGACTTGAGCTATGTGCTGGAAGTTGCCCGCACCATTGGACGCAATATGCAGAAATATGTGTTGGTGGTAACCAAAAGTACCGTTCCCGTAGGTACTGCCAGAAAAGTGCGGGCTACCATTCAAGAAGAACTTGATAAGAGAGGGATGAACATTGACTTCGATGTCGCTTCGAATCCCGAGTTTCTGAAAGAAGGTAATGCTATCAACGATTTTATGAGTCCCGACCGTGTAGTGGTGGGAGTAGAGTCCGAACGAGCCAAGAAGATAATGAGCAAGCTCTACAAACCATTCCTGCTGAACAACTTCCGTGTCATCTTTATGGACATCCCTTCTGCAGAAATGACAAAGTATGCAGCTAACTCCATGCTTGCCACCCGCATCAGCTTCATGAACGACATTGCCAATTTGTGCGAATTGGTGGGAGCGGATGTAAACATGGTGCGCAGCGGTATCGGTTCGGATACCCGTATCGGACGCAAGTTCCTCTATCCGGGGATAGGTTACGGCGGTTCATGCTTCCCTAAGGATGTAAAGGCACTGATTAAAACGGCTGAACTGAGCGGCTACAAGATGCGTGTACTCCATGCAGTAGAGGAGGTGAACGAGAAACAGAAGAGTATCTTATTCGAAAAGTTGCAGAAGCATTTCAATAATGATTTGGAGGGAAAGACCATTGCCATTTGGGGGCTGGCCTTTAAACCCGAAACAGATGACATGCGTGAAGCCCCGGCTCTGGTATTGATTGACGAGTTGCTGAAGGCCGGTTGTAAAGTACGTGCCTACGACCCGGCTGCCATGAACGAATGCCGACGCCGCATAGGAGAAAGTATTTATTATGCGACAGATATGTATGATGCTGCGCTGGATGCAGATGCACTGATGCTGGTGACCGAATGGAAAGAATTCCGCCTGCCTTCATGGGCAGTCATCAAGAAAACTATGGAGCAGCCGTTGGTATTGGACGGACGTAACATTTATGACAAGAAAGATATGGAAGAACAAGGTTTCACATATCATTGCATCGGAAAATAAAGTTGCAGAAAAAAGAAAAGAAATAAATAGGGACGTTATGACAATAAAAGGAAGTGCGATTCTCATTGTACTTGTTGTCTCATTGGCATCATGCAGCAACAGACAAAACGGGGAGGTTTCCGTCAAGGAAGACCTTACTGCAAAACAACTGTTGCAAGGCATCTGGGTGAACGATGAAACAGAAATGCCGTTGATGCGCATCGAAGGGGATACGGTATATTATGCCAACCCGCAAAGCGCTCCCGTACCTTTCAAGGTTGTTCACGATACAATCTACATATACAGCAATGAACCGGTGGCCTATAAGATAGACCGTCAAACGGAATACAGCTTCTGGTTCCACTCGCTGGCCGACGAAGTAATTAAACTGCATAAATCAGAGAATGCGGAAGATTCTTTGGTTTTCACCAGTCGAGAAGTGGAGGTCATTTCTACTACTCCGGAAGTGATAAAGAAAGACAGTATCGTAACATACAAGAATACAAGATATAGGGGATATGTATATATCAACCCCTCAAAGATGAAGGTTTTCAAGACTTCCTATTCTGAAAATGGAATCAGTGTGGACAATGTGTATTATGATAATGTAATCCACATCTGTGTATACGAAGGGAAGAAGATGCTTTATGGCCAGGACATCACTAAAAAGATGTTTGCGGATATATTCCCTGCCGAAATGCTGGACCAGGCCATTCTTGCCGATATGAATTTCATGGGTGTGGATAGTAAGGGGTACCATTATCAGGCAACCCTCGGCATACCCGAAAGTTCCGTATACAATTTGGTAAATATGATTATTGGTTTTGACAATACAATGAACATAGAAAAAGCGGAATAAATCCGCTTTTTCTATTTCTTTTCTTCACCACAATGTTTATTTCTTCTCGCCGCCATTCTGTGGACGTTTGGCTCTGGGCTTTCCACCTTTACTGTTGTTACGGCCGTTCTTGTTTCCTCCTGGCTTACGTCCGTTTCCACGGCCGCCCCGTCTTCCTCCGTCAAATGCTCTCGGCTTGTATTCGGGGGCTTCACCCAGCTCCTCGGGAACCGGTATCTTATAGATGTCCCTATCCAGGAATTTTTCGATATTCTTAAAGTTCCCCTGCTCCTTTTCGGAAACGAAAGTGATGGCTACGCCGTCATTATTGGCACGCGCCGTACGTCCGATGCGGTGCACATAATCTTCACTGTCGTGGGGAACGTCATAGTTTATCACCAGACGGATGTCATCGATATCAATACCTCTCGCAACGATATCTGTAGCTACCAGGATATTGATACGTCCTGCCTTGAATTCGTACATCACTTCTTCGCGCTGTGCCTGCTCTAAATCGGAGTGCATTTCACCAACGTTCAGTTTCATCTGCTTCAAGGCTTTGGTCACTTCCTTCACTTTCAGTTTGGAAGAAGCAAAGATGATGACGCGTTCCGGCGTCTCCTCTGCAAAGAGGCTACGGATGATGCCCAGCTTCTGATTCTCGTAGCAGACATAGGCTGCCTGCACAATCTTTTCCGCTGGTTTGGAAACCGCCAACTTCACTTCGGCGGGATTGTTCAGAATGTTGCCAGCCAACTGTTGTATCTTGGCAGGCATGGTAGCAGAGAACATAATGGTCTGCCGCTCTTTAGGGAGAAACTTGACAATCTGCATAATGTCATCATAGAATCCCATATCCAGCATCCGGTCTGCTTCATCCAAAATAAAATAAGAGACACGCGAAAGGTCTACATAGCCAAGACTGAGGTGGGCTATCAGACGTCCCGGAGTGGCAATGACAACATCTGCACCCAATGTCAAACCTCTTTTCTGCTGTTCGAACAGAACTCCGTCATTACCGCCATACACTGCCACGCTGGAAACCGGCATGAAATAAGAGAAACCTTCCATCTGTTGGTCTATCTGTTGCGCCAACTCGCGGGTAGGAGCCATGACAATGCAATTGATGGCATCGGCAGGGTGTCCGCCCTCTGAAAGCTTGTTCAATATAGGCAACAAATATGCGGCTGTTTTTCCCGTTCCGGTTTGTGCCACCGCTATTAAATCTCGGCCTTCAAGTATAACGGGAATTGATTGTTCTTGTATGGGGGTGCACTCTTCAAAGCGCATGGCATCCAGTGCCTCCAGCACATTGCCATTCAAATGTAGTTCTGAAAACTTCATGTATTTCTTTTAAATTTGAGCACAAAGATAGGACTTTTTTTTGAATGTACTAATGAATTAATGGATATCAATGTATGAATCCTTGAAACCTAAGAAGTAAAGTACCCCGTCCAAACCAATGGTGTTGATGGATTGCTTGGCATTGGCAACTACTTTGGGCTTTGCGTGGAAAGCGATTCCAAGGCCGGCAATTCCCAGCATGGGCAGGTCGTTGGCACCGTCGCCCACAGCAATAGTCTGCGCAATATCCACTTTCTCCACCTGAGCTATCAAACGCAGCAACTCTGCCTTACGCTTACCGTCGACTACATCACCGAGATAGCGGCCGGTCAGTTTGCCATCCTCTATTTCCAGCTCGTTGGCATACACATAGTCTATACCGTACTTCTTCTGGAGGTACTGCCCGAAGTAGGTAAACCCTCCCGAAAGAATAGCTATCTTGTAACCGTATTTCTTCAAAACATACATCAGGCGATCCACACCTTCCGTAATGGGAAGATTCTCTGCAATCTCCTGCATCACGGACTCATCCAATCCTTTCAACAAAGCCACTCGTTCGCGAAAGCTCTCGATGAAATCTATCTCACCACGCATGGCACGTTCGGTAATGGCCTTCACCTGGTCGCCCACACCTGCACGTATGGCCAATTCATCAATCACTTCCGTTTCAATCAGCGTAGAGTCCATATCGAAGCAAATGAGGCGGCGCATCCGGCGGTACATATTGTCCAACTGGAAAGAGAAATCCATTTCCAGTTCGGTTGCCAGTTTCATTAACTGTTCTTGCATGGCAATACGGTCTTTCGGAGTGCCACGAACGGAAAATTCGATGCAGGCGCGTGTACGCGATTCGCATTCGTCCAGCGGGATACGTCCTGTAAGGCGCTTGATGGCATCGATATTCATGCCTTGCTCTGCAAGAATACGGGTAACGGCAGATATTTGACGGGCAGACAACTTACGCCCCAATAAAGTAAGAATATAGCGGTTCTTTCCCTGCATATTCACCCAATCCTCGTACTCTTTGGTAGTAATGGGGTAGAAACGGACAGTCACTCCCAGGGAGGAAGCCTTGAAAAGCAGTTCCTTCATAATGAACCCCGAGTGTTGTTCTTCCGTCTTGCACAAAATGCCCAACGAAAGAGTATTGTGAATATCTGCCTGGCCAATATCCAGAATGGTAGCATCATATTTCGCCAGAATTTCCGTCACGGAAGCTGTCAGTCCCGGACGGTCTTCACCCGTAATACGTATCAGGATGAGTTCAGTGTTCAATGGTTGCATAAGTCATCTTTTTGATAGAATAATAGGCTACAAAAGTAAGGAAAATTCCCGCTATTTATGCTAAATAACATAAAAATATGCCTCTAAAAAGTGAGAAAAATGCTTGTTTATTTGGAAGTTTGTTTAGGAATTACTTACCTTTGCACCCGATTTCACAATTAAAAGCTTTGATTATCAGTGTATTTATCACTATTCAAGGCTTTGACAAGACGATGTTCCGGGAAGAAATCACTGTTGAAGGACAGTCCCGGATAGTATTAACCAAAACCGTGCCGCATGAAATATGCAAAATGGATTTTTGTTGTATTACTAATAAGTTCCTTGACTTCTTTTGTAGAAAAAGACAAACCTACCGGAGGTTTGAATGTGGGTGACATGGCCCCGGATTTCAAAATCCAAACCATGTCGGCAGAGCAATCCCAAACCGAACTTTCAGACTTGAAAGGAAAGTATGTATTGCTCAGTTTTTGGGCAAGTTACGACGCGCAGTCCCGGATGCAAAACGCAAGTTTGAGCAATGCGCTTCGCTCTACTGCCCGCAACAATGTGAAGATGGTTTCAGTTTCATTCGATGAGTATCAGTCAATCTTTGAAGAAACCATCCGTAAGGACCAAATAGTTACGCCCACTTGTTTCGTGGAAACTAAAGGCGAATATTCCGGCCTCTTTAAGAAATATCGCTTAGGCCGCGGATTCACTAACTATTTACTAGATGATAATGGTGTAATTATTGCCAAAAACATCTCTGCTGCAGAACTTTCCGCTTACTTGAATTAAGCTTGCTGATGCCCGGTGCATACAACAGCAACTTAAAAAACCTGTAAGACGAAAGTGAGGGTGTTCCCTAGAAACCGACGTCTCTTTCCGGCAAAAAAGGGAACAGAACAAAAGAGGAAAATGAATACAACAAAAAGCCCCTCCCGCACTTGTACAACGCAAGAGTGGGAGGGGCTTCTTATTTTAATGGGCTTCCAGAGACAAACATCCTAAACCTCTGCTTTAGTACGCCAAACCTCAACTTGAGCAAGCTGAAGTAGAGGTTTAGAATGCTTATTTCGGCGCTTTCCTATATAGATAGAATGCAATGAAGGCATACATTATATTCGGTATCCACACAGCGATGACCGGAGGCATGTTGCCGTTCACGGCAAATGTGGAAGCAATGGTCTGAAACAGAATATAAGAGAAACTCAATGCCAAGCCTATACCTAAATGCAATCCCATTCCACCTTTCGTTTTCTTGGAAGACAAAGACACTCCAATCAGCGTCAGGATAAAGGAGGCAAACGACATGGCAATGCGTTTGTGGTACTCTATCTCAAATTCCTTAATGTTGGCAAAGCCGCGTTGCCGCTGCCTGTTGATGTACTCGCTTAGCTGAGGGCTGGTCAACATCTCCTGCTGGTTCTTCATAATCAGGAAGTCGGCAGGCTCCATAAAAAGGGTAGTGTCTATGCGGTCACCCTTCGTGATACTCTCCTTCATGCCATCCATCTGGCGAATCATATAATCCTTGATTTTCCACTTATGCACGGCCGTCGTGTCGTAGGTAATGGAACGGGCTGTAAGGTGGGAGACCAGTTGCTTGTCATTGAACTTGTCCAAAGAAAAGCGATAACCGGTCTTGCTGTAGTCTTCAAAACGTTCGATATAGGCAATTACCCCCGAATCCACTTCCAGCTGGATGTTCCGTGCCGTATTCGCCTTACGGGGTTTGTAGTACTTGTCCTCAAAATTGATACGTGTCACACTGCCTTTGGGAATGACATAAGACCCGAGGCAGAACGTCACTACCGCAATGATTGCCGCAGATACCATATAAGGACGCAACATACGCTTGAAACTCATTCCCGTAGAGAACATGGCAATAATCTCCGAGTTCTCCGCCAGTTTGGAAGTAAAGAAGATTACGGCGATAAATACAAACAGCGGACTGAACAGATTGGCAAAGTAGGGGATGAAGTTCAGATAATAATCAAAGACAATAGCATTCCACGGCGCTTCATGAGACATGAAGCGGTCCATCTTCTCGTTGAAGTCGAACACCACCGCAATGGAGATAATCAATGCGATGGCAAAGACATATGTACCCAGGAACTTCTTAATAATGTACCAGTCCAGCCGCTTCAGGAATTTACCTCTCGGCAGCTTTATATTCTTCCATATCCTCCAGTTCATTTTTCTCATAATCTTGTCGATACGCGTTTCACCATCATCGGTTTCCAGGTAGCAAAGTCGCCTGCAATGATATGCTTACGTGCCTCGCCTGCCAGCCACAGATAGAAAGCCAAGTTGTGGATAGATGCTATCTGCATGGCAAGCAGCTCTTGTGCATGGAACAGATGGCGCAAGTATGCCTTGCTGTACATGGTATCTACGTAGGAGGCACCGTCTGCTTCAATGGGAGAGAAATCCATTTCCCATTTTTTGTTGCGCATGTTCATGATGCCGTCCTTGGTAAACAACATGCCGTTGCGTCCGTTGCGGGTAGGCATCACACAGTCGAACATATCGACACCGCGTTCAATGCCCTCTAGAATGTTTACCGGGGTCCCGACTCCCATCAGATAGCGAGGCTTGTCTTTGGGAAGAATACCATTCACCAGCTCAATCATCTCGTACATCTTGTCTACAGGCTCGCCCACAGCCAGACCGCCAATGGCATTACCGTCAGCACCTTTAGAGGCGACAAACTCTGCCGACTGCTCGCGGAGGTCGCGATAGACGCAACCCTGCACAATGGGGAATAAGGATTGCTGATAACCGTACTTCGGTTCTGTTTCGTTGAAACGCTTGATACAACGGTCCAGCCAGCGATGTGTCAATCCCAGTGATTTTTTGGCATATTCGTAGTCCGAATCCCCCGGAGGACATTCATCAAAGGCCATCATGATGTCTGCACCGATAGTCCGTTCTATATCCATCACCTTCTCCGGTGTAAAGATATGCTTGCTACCGTCGATGTGTGAACGGAATTCCGCACCTTCTTCGCGCAACTTGCGGATACCGGACAACGAGAATACCTGGAAACCGCCGCTGTCTGTCAGCATAGGACGGTCAAAGCCGTTGAACTTATGCAGTCCACCGGCTTTCTCTATCACTTCCAGTCCCGGACGCAGATAAAGATGATAGGTATTACCCAATATAATCTGCGCCTTTATATCCTCTTTCAGCTCAGGCAGATGCACGCCTTTCACTGTTCCCACTGTACCTACCGGCATAAAGATAGGTGTCTCAATCTGCCCGTGGTCAGTAGTAATCAGTCCGGCACGTGCATTGGTCTTGCTGTCTGTATATTGTAACTCGAATGTCATTCCTCTTTCTTTTCAGTCTTTTCTTTCTTTACGGACAAGTCGATGGCATCGGCTACTTTTTCATCAGTCAGCGCAATGGCAAACACTTCCTTAATATCTTTCACATAGTGGAAAGTCAGTCCTTTCAGATATATATCCTGTATCTCTTCTATATTCTTGCGGTTCTCGTCACTCAAGATAATCTCCTTGATACCGGCACGCTTGGCAGCCAGTATCTTCTCCTTGATGCCTCCTACCGGAAGTACCTTACCGCGAAGTGTTATCTCTCCCGTCATGGCAAGATTGGCCTTCACCTTTTTCTGGGTGAGGGCAGAAGCGAGGGAAGTAGCCATCGTGATACCGGCAGACGGACCGTCTTTCGGAATGGCGCCTTCGGGCACATGGACATGGATGTTCCAGTTGTCAAAAATCTCTTCGTCAAGATTCAGCAGGGAGGCATGCGCCTTGATGTATTCCAATGCCAGCATGGCCGACTCTTTCATTACATCACCCAAATTGCCGGTCAATGTCAAACGTCCACCCTTGCCACGGCTCAGGCTGGTTTCCACGAAAAGTATTTCACCACCTACGGCAGTCCACGCCAGACCGGTCACCACCCCTGCATACTCATTACCCTGATACTTGTCCCGGGTATATTCGGGTGCACCCAGGAATTCATACAAGTCTCCCGGTTTTATTTCGGTCTTCGCAAAATAACCGTCCGTAGCATATTGGCGTGCAGATTTACGGAGTATCTTTCCGATTTTCTTTTCCAGTTCGCGCACGCCGCTCTCACGGGTATAATTCTCTATAATGGCTTCCAGTGTGTTCTTCGGAATCTTGATATCATTCTTTTTCATACCGTTTGCCTCCAATTCCTTCGGAACCAGATGGCGGCGGGCAATCTCAATCTTTTCTTCCGTGATATAGCCGCTTACCTCAATCAGCTCCATACGGTCCAGCAACGGTCCGGGGATGGTATTCAGATTATTGGCAGTAGCGATGAACATCACTTTGGACAAATCATAGTCCACATCCAGAAAGTTATCATGGAATGTAGTATTCTGTTCCGGGTCGAGCACTTCGAGGAGGGCAGAGGAGGGGTCTCCCTGGCGGTCGGCACTCACCTTGTCTATTTCATCCAGAATAAATACCGGATTGGAGGAGCCTGCCTTTATCAGATTCTTGATAATCCGTCCCGGCATGGCACCGATATAGGTTTTACGATGACCGCGAATCTCAGCTTCATCATGCACGCCTCCCAGCGACATACGGATATACTTACGCTTCAAAGCGGCAGCAATGGAACGCCCCAAAGAGGTTTTTCCCACACCTGGAGGGCCATACAGACAGATGATGGGGGACTTCATATCGCCCTTCAGCTTTAATACAGCAAGATGTTCCAGAATGCGTTCCTTCACCTTCTCCAAACCATAATGGTCTTTGTTCAGTGTCTTTTCTGCATTGACAAGGCTCAGATTATCCGTCGTATAAATGCCCCACGGTAAACTAAGCATCGTCTGCAGATAGTTCAGCTGCACGCTATAGTCGGGAGACTGGGGATGGGTACGTTCCAACTTATCCACCTCTTTCAGGAACGTAGCCTTCACCTCATCATTCCATTTGATGGTCTCCGCCTTCTTACGCATCTCCTCTATTTCCTGCTCTTGACCGCCGCCACCCAGCTCATCCTGAATGGTTTTAATCTGCTGCTGCAGGAAATACTCACGCTGCTGCTGGTCTATATCCTCACGTGCACGCATCTGGATAGACTCTTTGATTTCGGCAAGCTGCACTTCACGATTCAGAATCTCAAGCAGGCGGTAGGTACGCGCCCGCAAAGAGTCGATACGGAGCAGTTCTATCTTTTCGTCTTTCTTGAGTGGCAGGTTCGTACAGATAAAGTCTACCAAAAACATTGGATTGGTAATGTTCTTGATGGCAAATGCCGAATCCTGCGGAAACATATCGGATGACTTGATGTAGCGTACTGTCAAGTCTTTACACGCCTCTACCAATGCATGGAATTCCTTGTCATTCTTCTCCGGAAGTTCTTCATTCAGCGTAGCTATCCGTCCCTTCAGATAAGGAGTCGTATCCGTAATCTCCTTCAGTTCCATACGTTTGGAGCCTTGCAGAATGACTGTAGTCGTCTGGTCTGGCATTTCAAGCACACGTACTATCTTGGCAACTGTACCGATGGTATGTAAATCCTCAAACAGAGGTGTCTCTGTTTCAGCCACCTTTTGGCATACAACAGCTATATAAGAATTTTTCTTTTCTGCTTCACGCACCAATTTGAGGGAAGATTTTCTTCCTACAGATACCGGCATAAACACCCCAGGGAACAATACCATATTTCGGAGAGGCAATATCGGTAAAACCTCTTCTACCTCAATGTCCATCAATTGTTCTTCATTCCCCTCAAAATCAGCAATTACAGAGAAAGCGTTTCCGCTTCTATCTTCGACATCACTCAGGTAATTTCTTTTCTTCATTTCTTTCTTTTTAGTTTATGTCATATTGGCAGGCCAATAAAGCGCCTGCAAAGTTAAGCTATTTCTTCATAAATAAACGTTCTTCACCCTTTAAAAAGACAAAAACAGTGCCAATTTTATGACAAATATGCAGGCTTTGATTATTTTTGAGCCCAATTAAAGAAGATAAACATGCCAAAATCATCTTTTAAGTTTAAACAATTTACCATATTTCATGATAAATGCGCCATGAAGGTCGGCACAGATGGTGTACTACTTGGGGCATGGGCCCCGGCAGACAAAGCAAAGCGTATACTGGACGTTGGAACCGGTACCGGATTAATAGCCTTACAGTTAGCGCAAAGGAATCCGCATGCCCGGATTACTGCAATCGAGATAGATGCGGCTGCAGCCGGACAAGCCACAGAAAATGTATCTCACTCTCCATGGGCCGATAGAGTAGAGGTCATATGTCATGATTTCCGAGATTATCAGCCGGAAAACAGATTTGACCTCATCGTTTCCAATCCTCCCTATTTTATAGATGCGTTGAAATGTCCTGACGAACAAAGGTGCACAGCACGGCATGCGGGCAATTTGAATTACGATTTACTGTTTCATCGTTCGGCATCTTTGCTTGAAGAGCAAGGAGTCGTAAGCATCATTATTCCAGCGGAAGCTGAAAAAACGGTTGTGGATACAGCTTGGAACCATAAGTTGTTTCCATTGCATCGTGTGCAAGTCTTCACCAAGCCCGGAAAACCGTGCAGACGGGTATTGCTGAACTTTGGTTTTGAAGCAAAAGAGTGTAGAGAAGAGAAACTCTGTATTGAGGTGAATCACAATGAGTTTACCCCTGAATATGTAGCTTTAACGAAAGATTTCTATCTGAAAATGTAATTTTAATTGCATAAAACTTGCCTAAATGTTTGGTTGGTATCAGAATTGTTTTTACCTTTGCACTCGCTTTTCAGAAGTAAAGTATTCGGGGTGTAGCGCAGTCCGGTTAGCGCACCTGCTTTGGGAGCAGGGGGTCGTGGGTTCGAATCCCGCTACCCCGACAAAAAGAAAATGCAATCAACTAATTTATAGTTGGTTGCATTTTTCTTTCTCTGTATTTTTCTCTGCATTCTTAGAATAACACCATACCATACTTCATAATAGGATGTAATAGGAATAGTTCGGATTAGTAATAAATTCCATATTTGCACAAATCAATTTACGCATACTGTCTAAATGAACATATTCTTAATTAATCAACTATAATACAGAAAGTTAAACAATATACTAAAAAAATCATAATTACGCACTTATCTTACGCACCTAAATTTACGCACTTTTTTGCGCACCTAAATTTGCGCAAGGACAATAAAAAGAGTAACCTCGAAAAACGAGATTACTCCCTCAAAAAGATAATGAATAAATGAAGTATCGCCATACTTCTTAATGTTTAAAGAATCATATATATAACTTTGAATAAGTAAATCTTACTCATATCATATACCAATAAATATCTCGTTCTTTTTTATATCACGTATGTACCGTTCAGAATAACACATTGGTGGGGGATTGAGATAATAACCCCTACATACGTGAGGCAAACCATTTTCCTTTAAGCAATCTTCAAAGAAAGCATCAATCAAAGAAATTACGGAAGTACATGAAGAATTTTCACAGATAGATACTTGTTGCCTATATTTAGGCGAAATTTCATCGGCAAACAATCTTAAAGCTGTAAAATCACATGGTTCTTTAGCCTTGTTTAAATTAGCGACAACAAAGGCAGACAAATAATATACGCTTCCATTACCATTCACGCAACATCCGAATATTGGGCAATAGCGAAAATCATTTTTTATAATATCCGCTTGAAGTTTTTTTATTAACTCCTTCTGCATACAATTACTTTCACGAATTCCTATCAGCACAAATCCATGTTGTAAACAGTTCCATAGATTCTTAACTGTCATTTCGTCAAGTAAAACCAACGGTTGTTTATTATTAGTGGAAATCCCACATATTTCTTCTATAAAGTTCATACTAATTTATAGTTATATCTTTTGATAACCCCCAAATGCTATCCTTACTTATTATGCTATAAGTAACCAACTCCTGATTATCTTCCAAGCTAATGCGTTCTTTCACTGAATTTATATCATTTTCAGGTATAATGTATTCAGGTATTTCAGGTGTATTTTCCTCTTCGCTACAAGCCGTAAAAAGCGTTGCAAATAATGCAGTCAATAAAAGTATCTTCTTCATAATAATATTCTATCTTTTAGTATTTACTCTATATGGTTTCAAATTAAATTCTTCCGCTTCCACTGAAATCTTATATTCCATCTTGGGATTCAGGTTCACAATGTTGTTTCCCGTATTCAGTTCTATGTCACTGACCTTTCTTCCGTCTTGGAAACATGAAACAATTCCCGTTTCCGTTGCATTATCCTTTATATTGATGATTAACTTTCCCTTATCCAAACGAATGTCAATGGGATTGGGTGACACATAACCAAAGTATGTCAGGTTCTTGGATAACCCCCACTGTTTGTCATACTTATAATTCAAATAATATTTCTTGCTTGGTGCGACAATCTTTGCATCCTTAAACTTCATGCCAAATGAATTTTCCGCAATCTTTGGTTGCGTTGCAGAGGTTACAATGATGCTGTCAAGATTGGTATTTATTGCTCTGTCCTTGATGATGTCAGAATTGAAAGCATTCTCGCCAATGGATTCAAGATTTTCAGGAAGATAAATTCTTGTTGATATGGTATTGACAAACGCATTATCCTTAATCGTTTTAAGGTTCTTCAAGTTGGAGAGGTAGATATAACCATCAAATAAGTCGTTCCAAAAACGTTTTGCGTTTGGTTTATCAGGATTTCCGCTACCATTGTGAAACGAATCATCCCATTGTTCTTCTGAATCCAAGTAAAGGTCAATGATGTTCGCAAGAGCATACTCACCAATTGAAGTTATATTCTTCGGTAAGATGATTGTCTTATATTGAGGTTTCTTGTTTAATTTCTTGTTGTTATAACTTTTATCAAAGGCATAAGGTGGCAGCTCACCATCAGGATATTCATGATAGCCGTTTAGAGTACCATTTTCGCCCTTATAACCACGAATTTCAATATCACCACACATTCTAACTTCATACAAGTTTGGAAGGCTGTCACGCATGAATTTGAAGTCCTCTGCTGTCAGGTATGTATGATGCCAAGTACCATCTTCGGGATTCTGTTTATCTTGTATTATAATGTCAGTAATACTTCTCTTCCAAAGTTCATAATCAGGTTCAAGTCCTACCTTATAAAATATTTCATATCGGTTGGGATTCCAAAATTCTTTTAGTCTTTGAATGAAAGGTTTATGCGGATATTCTTCACCCATGAAAATTAATGTAGTTCCAAAATAATGAAAATCACCAAGGTCAAATTCTTCATCCCCTTTTGTATTCGGATTTAGCCCTCTTGTGCTGACATTATCAATCTTGTACGTTTCAATCTTCATGGACGAAGTTTGTGCATTTATCAATGGAAGCACAAGCATTCCAAAGAGCAATGTAAAAAGCAGTTTCTTAATCATATAATATTAATTTAAAAGTTATATATTATTTATACTGTCTATATTATCTATTGTTGTGGGTACATTTTGTACTACATCTTGTATTACATTTTGTCAATACACATATTCAATCAAGTAATATCCTTTGGAGTAAGAGCTATTCTTCTTATTGATTTTCTTCAATAGATTACCTTCATAAATGTAATCGAAAGTATCATCTTTCATATCCTGATATGAAATAAGATTATTTGGCTTATTGCCACACCATTCAGTTGCAAACAGTATATGTTCATTATAAGGGGAATTATAATGCTTTATCAATGATGATAAATTAATGTTGGTATTATTGGCTTTATTACCATAATGAATATCAAAAGTCTGTGTAATATTATCGTCATTGGTATAATGGTACTTAATCATATTGCCATTTTCCCAAGTATATTCCTCGTAGTTATGGATTTTATACCGATTACCACCTTTTTCCTCAGATATAAGGTCAATACTCTTCAACACCCCACTATCATAATATGTAAGTGTACCAACAGTTGTAACACGTTCCCCATTTAATCCATAGATATACAACCTTGTCATATATCCTTGTTTGTTAAAAGTAAATTCACATTTGGAGTTGAGGACTTGCTTACCATTCACATAAGAAATGAATTGATACCGATTATTGATGATGGTAAATGTTTCCACAGCTTTATATTTGAAATTCTGATAATACTCTTTCCGTACTTCAATCAGGTTTCCATCATCATCATACTTGAAATGATACCACTTATCCCCTTTGTTGCCAACCTCTTTTTGAGTAAAAGCATTAACCCAATGTATGCTTTTCACCAAATATTCACCTCTGCTATTTGTTTTTTGGGCGAATACACATATATTAATACTTATTAAAACGAGTGTAGTTAAAATATTTTTCATGCCTTATCTTTTTAAATGTTCATTAATGATTATCGTTCATCACCTCACTTGAAATTAGTTTTAATCTGATTTCTAATGAATTACCTTCCATTTTCCCATATCCATTTAAATGCTTAGGAGAAGAAAAAGAAAGTTCAAAGACAATTTTCTCATTTTGGTTTTCGCCAACCAACTGTAATGATTTATCGGATATTAACTGTCCCGTCAAATCTAACACCGTACCATACTTTACATTTTGGTATTCACCATTTATCATGCCATTTGACAAAACTCCAAAATCCACCTTTATGGGAAAACCTTTCATATCACCCTCATAACGGTAAAAATATCCTTCTATTAATCCTGCATTTTCGCTTCTTCGCTCTATTGAGGGATTTTCTTCGTCATCAACAAGTCGTTTAGTTCCACCCAAATCCACCAACTTATCACCATCATATTTAAAAATATGGCTATCTTTTATAGCAGTTCTTTGCCCATCATTTACCCTTTTCATATATTCGATACGATGTGCATGTATTTCTTCATTGTTTATGTTATCGACAAAGAACATAGCGTATAATTTTGTAGCAGCAGCAAGTTTACAATGCTCGCCATCATTCACGAAACAAAAAATATATGATTTGTTTTCCGTTTTGTTATTAGCTATCTCCTCCGAACTTGGAGTAACATACGCATTCACCACTGCATCATTTATACCATCACCATTCAAATCACTTATAAAAACCTTATATCCTTCGCTGCATTCTTCCAATGGAATAAGCTCCCTATCCCCTTTATAATGTTGCCAATGACGTAAAAAACATTCTCTTACATGTGCTTCTGTTAATTCTAATTTTGACTTGACTGTATTATCAGGTTCTTCCGAAAGTGGTATAGCTTCACTTTCTGCTTTCTCTTTTTGTTTTTGTATCAATTCGTTGAAATGGCGATTAAATTCATCCGTATTTTCTCGACTCCTGCGGTTTATAAAATACACTTGTATGCCTACAAAAAGCACTAAAAAAATAAAACAAAAAAGATAAACCCTTCTTTTATCACCTTTGGAAGCTTTTATTGTAACTACTTCACCACCTTCTACTATATATTCTGCTTCTGTGAAAAATCCAATAACAGCATCATATTTAAGTTCAAGCCGACTATTTTTAGCAGGATTAACATCCAATGTAAAATTAACCTTTCGTAATTTTCCAAAAGTCGACAATTCTATTACAACGGGAGTTGTTTTCAAAAGAATCTTTGTTGATAAACCATCTTTAAAATTACCACCATGATTAATTTCTTCTCCGTTTATTTTCAGTTTTATAGTTCCTTTTACTCTAAAAGTAGAACTCCCTTCATAATAAATTTCCATGAAATGTATTGAAGCGGGACACCCGCATTTCGGACATCGTTGGGCTGCATCAGACATCATGTGTCCGCATTCTTCACATTTAATTAAAGCCATAAATCACCGTTTTAATTTTCTATTGATTTCTTCCAATTCTCTTGTTTGTTTCCTCTTCTCTTGAAGTATTCTATAACCATTCGGGTCTTCACGCATCATTCTTGCATCTTCCATTTCCTCCACCTTATCAAATTCATATCGGATTAGTATTACAATAAAAAATATCACTCCTGCCACTATACCCCAAAGCAAAGAGTGGTCATGACATATCCACCATCCAAAATCAAATGAAGCGGTGAGCATGGTTATTAACATTTTACCACTTCCCAAAAGAAAACCTATATTGATTGACGCAATAATTCTTCCTGATAAAGACCAATTTAAGCCCTCTTCTCCTGACGCATCATAACTTAAATTATTTATCCAAGTCAACAAGCAAAAAGCTATAATTGAAACTACGATAATGCCAATAACACTTCCTGAAATATGAAAAGAAGATTTTTCTTTAGCTTCATTACCGCTAATCTCGGTAGCTTTTGTTTTTGTAGGCAGAACTTCTTGTTTCTTTTTGATAGGATAACCACATTCAGGACATTCATAAACATTTTCTTCCACCATTGTAGAACATTCAGGACAAGGTTTCATAACTTTCTTAGGGGGTATTGGCGTACCACAATGTATGCAAGTTCCCGATTTATCGGAAATTTGCGCACCACAATTGGAACAATCAATAAGTGCCATACGAAATAGAAATATTCCCACAGACTCAAAAGGGAGGGTTACAAAAAAAGGAAGTGGAGTCTGTTTTGTTTATCTCATCAAGAGGCTCTCGACTGCCCGTACAGAAGATAAATAAACAGCTCCACCCTTGACGATTATATGTTATGGTACATATATAACACGCCAAAGGGAGAACGTTTTTCTATTCCTACTGTACAATGAATTGTCGAGATTCCTTGATTCAGAATAAAGCCAAACGCTTCCTTATATACTATGTCTGCCATTGCAAATCAACGGCAATGCAAAGATATACATTAAAAGCGAATTTGACAACGTTCTGTGAGCTGTTTATAAGGCAAATATATACTAAAAGGTCAAACAATCATAGGTTTGGAGTAATTCTTCTGTACGAAGCCCCAAATATCGTTTGGTAATGGCTACGGAACTATGGTTGAATAATTCCATCAACTTTATTAGAGCGAGTTCCGCACTATCACCATTCATATTATAAACTTGACGACCAAAAGTTTTGCGCAAGCTGTGACAACTGAAATTTTTAATTGACAAGCCATATTTTACTTTTATCTCTTTCAGAATTACATTGATGCGTTGCACTGTGAATATAGTGCCCTTTTGACTGATAAGTATGGGAGCATCCACGCCTATAGGCTGAATTTGCCGATAACAGTCCGATATGTGTCTTTTCAATTGCGAATTAATCCGTATGGTTCTACTTTTTCCCGTTTTCTTCTCAATAATACAAAATTCATCCACATGCAAAATCTGCTTCCAACGTAAAGCCAATATATCGGAAACTCTTAGTCCCCAAAAACAACCGATTGAAACAAACAAAGACATTTGAAACTTGCCATCCCTATATAGGGTGCGAATTAAATTCATTGCTTCTTTCCACTCCAAATAATCACTTGTTGTCTGACTATATTTCAAGCTCATAAATGTTCAATTTTGTTAGTTATTAAATAAAAGTGAATATCATATCAATATCTCAAAATAGCAAAATTATTTAAGTTGTTGATATTCAATATAATATTCACTTTGTGCATTAGTGAATATTAAAACACAGCTATCAAATTTTCCCATCGAAAGGAACGCCATGCGCATTTTTCCAAATCAAAATATGCAGTAGTAGCATAACTTTCACGACTTTCCCCCCAACCACAAATTTTGTCTTTAATGAAATCGGAGTTAGTTGTACCAAACGCCACACGAACCTCACCATTATTTTTCAAATAAGCAAATTTTACGATTTTACCACTCTTCAACTTCTCTTTCAACTGTTCAATCAAAATAGCCTTGGAAATCCCATCAATTTTGCGTGCATTAGTACGGATAGTAATAACTTTAGCTCTAATCGCAGTATTTGAACTCAAAATAATTGCTTGCATATCTTTATAGTTTATTAGTTAATATTCTATTTAATCAATCACCGCAATAGAAATTGCAGCCTCTTCCATATCCCATTGCATAAGAAAGAGTTTCTGAATCAATTCCTTTATACCAATTCTCATTTGTCTTGGCTTCTTTTCTTTCGTTGTGAGCTTTCCAACTTGCGGCAATCATTGCATCAAGCCTTGCAGCCTTTTCTTCTCGTGTCTTAACAGCATTCCGCTCCCAACTCCAAGCTGCTCTTAGGCACTCTGCCCACGTGCGCCCTTTGCGTTGAAAATCGTTGCTGTAAATTCTGTGAGCGTCTTTCATCACTTGTTTTTTATCGTATCGTTTCATATTATTGTAGTGTTATTGATTTCTTATTGCATTGCAAATGTAGTGCTTTTAATATACATACACAAATAAAATCGTATATTTTTAGAACTACATTAACTTATTTTATGTATATCTATCAATATACATATTAAAAAGAAACGTATATTTGTATTTATAATAAAAATGAATATTTATGGTACTACGAATTAAAGAGATTATCAAAGAAAAAGGTATGACCGTTCAAACATTAGCGGATAAAATGGGGATTAACAGAGTAGGACTATCCAATCATATAAATGGAAATCCATCAGTTGCAGTATTGGAAAAGATTGCTGCTGCATTGGAAGTGTCGATACAAGAATTGTTTGAAAAAGAAAAGAATGAAAATGTCAACGGATATATTGAGATTGGGAATGAAATCTTTAAAGTCACTTCCCTTCAAGACATGGAAAATCTGCTTACTCGTTACAAACAGCCTGCAAAATGAAAAAAATCATATAGCCAACTGTTTCATGTCTATGTATAATGGTGTGAAATTTGATTTATATAATTGATATTCAATGGTATAATGCGTGTAATTGAATTTGTATGCTTATTACCATACTTGCTTAAAAGATGAATAAAAATGCAATAAATAAACAAAAATATGGGAAAGTTACCAATGAAGCAACTTATATATACTTTCAAGGATATAAGTATTGATGCAATAATTGAGAAACATATAGAGTTGTTGAAGAACCGAAATCAACCTCAACGAACTATTACTAACTTCAATGAGGTCACTTGTGACAGTAGTTTTATCGCCAAAATCGAAACTGTCGAGGGAGCAAACAAATCATTGCCAAGAAAGCAAATATTATATAAGAAATATGCGTTCCTTATCCATCGGCTTATTCAACGGTGTAAATCCAATAAAGAAGTAAACTTCACCCGCTTTAATTCCAAAATATTGCAAACTGTATTAGGACATGTTTATATTGACATGTTGAACACATTGGAGGTGTTGAGTATTATAAAAGTATCAAGTAGTTATATACCATCTATTCAGGCTCGTTTAATAGAACTTAATCCTAATTTACTCACTGTATCGGAAATGAAATATTCATCTTATATTGAAGAATATTCCGACAAGATGCAACAAGAATTGAAAAAATATGAGCAGATACAAATTCAGAAGATAAAATCTGAAATGGGGGATAGCTTATATGATAATTTTACAAAATCGTTGAGAATGCTCAAATTAGTACATAGAGACGAAGCGGAAGATTATAAGGATAGGCATCATTTTATAAGTTTGAAATCAAAAGAATATTTTACTTATATTCTAAATGAATATAGCAAAGAAAACTTTAATATATTATCTGTTGATAAGAACTTACGTACCTACTCCATACTGACCCAATCACCAAGAATATTTAAAAATTTTCTTAATATAAAATTTTCTATAGATATTCATAATAGTCACCCTTTGTTATTTAACAAACTAATAATAGAAAGATATAATATAAATGATAATATCTTACATATATTATATAATAATCTTTCTAATATAGACAACTCTTACTATTCTGTTAGCAAACAACTCCGTAAATTGTTGGTAAACAATGGAATAGAAAAAGGGAAAATTGCAAATATTCCTAATGATATTTTGGAATACATTTATAAAACTTCAAAAGGGATATTTTGGGACGATTTTATAAGATTGAATGAGTTTAAACGATTATTACGTTCTGACATAAAAGTAGCATTGTTCCATGAAGTCTTTTATTCCAAGACACTGACGACAAAAGGAAAAGACTTTGCCAAAGTGTTTAAAAGGAAATATCCGAGTGTTTATAAATTGGTGAAGGAAAGTAAAAGAGAAGACCGTACTTTCTTGGCTAATCAAATGATGCGAATTGAAAGTGATATATTCAGGAGTATATTAACCAAACTGTACGCCAAACGATTTAAAGTGCTGACAATACATGATGCAGTTGTAGTTTTAGATACGAAAGCTAACGACCAATGTACTCCCGAACTTATGCACTCAATTATCGAAAAAGAATACCTGCGGATTGGTCTGTTTCCCAATACATCAGTTGATTACTATTCATTGGAGAATGTAGCAAGGGAACTGCGACAAGAGGAACAAGACATGAAAGAAATAAACGAATTGATAGATACCTTTAAAGCAATAGCCAAGGATGAATCCCATTCAAGGTGTCAAACTTGCAGAGATATACTAAAAGAATTGGAAGATGGGACATCAGAAATTTATATTAACCATGCTACAAACGAATTTGTGTGGCACAACATTTCCACTTAGCAAGCAAAGTCTCCTTTACAAACTTATCTCCACTCTGAAAGAAAGTCATTTTTGCGGAGAAAATTTTATGGAAAAAGGAACTACCCGTTGGCAATTTAGCCCCCCCCTTCCTCCAAAGAGGGGTAGCCAAGAGAGGGGTTACAGCGTTAAAAATTATCATGCCCTACATATTCCATCAAATCTTCTCTTTGAATAATCCACTGCCCACGTGCATCCTTCTTACCTTTTATCTTACCATTATTTAAGTATTTATTGATAGTATCTTTGCTTTTTATTCCCGTAATTTCTTGAGCCTCCTTACTATTGAATGTTTGCTTTTTCTTTTCAACAGTAATTGGTGCGGACATTTTTCGTGTCAACTCTTTAGATTGTTCATCCACTATTTCCAATAATAATCTTTGGGAAGCAGATAATAAACTGATTGAAAATTCACATACATGTTTACAACGTTCTATTTTTTGCTCCGTAGTAAGTTCAGACAGTTTATCTTCAAGAACGAAATACCCCGAAGTGAATGTCGATGAGCCAAAATCGGAGGGGTTAGACTTTAAAACTAAATCCAACAAATTTTCATACAATGGTTTCAAATCATCTTCAAGTTTGCCTGTTTTCCTTTTCATAACTATTTTTCCAATTCTGCATTTATCATTTTTAATTTTTCTCTCTTTTTTATTCCAAATAAATCAATGTAATATTTTAGAGTATCAATTTTTTTATGTCCCGTCATAGACATTAAGTCATAAGTGTCAAGTCCATACTCTATCATAATTGATATAAAAGTTTTGCGCCCCGTATGGCATGAGATAAATTCATTTTTAGGCAATTCTATTGTTTTTCGTTCCTTCTGCATATAGTCAACTGTAATTACATTGGTATAGAGATTATAATGTTGCAACATTTCTTTTATAGCACGGTTTAGTGCTTGATTTGTATAGCCTTTAAATGAAAAATTGTACTTTTCTCCAATTCTTTTTGCCTTATCAAATAAGTAAATTCGACAATTGATATTTGTTTTATTGGTAGTTAACACGAGTTCATTGTTTTCTTTATCGTAATAAGTCTTATCTAATTTAGCAAAATCCCCAAACCGTAATCCCGTATAACATAAAAATAGAAAATAGTTTCTGACTTTAACAAATCGCTCCTCTTTTATATCAAGGTTTTCTAACTCTTTCAATTCCTCTCTATCCAATCGAATTACCTTTTTCTTTTCAATATCTAAATGAGGTTTTTTTATTCCATTAGGAACAGCACCATATTTACCAACCAAAAAAGTAAACAATGAATCTAAGCGTTTTTGTATTGTCTTGTTCACCATTTCTCCCTCAGTTTTGTATTTATGTGTATTAGTACTTTCACGAGGAAGGTAACAGTACTCTATTAATTCTAAAAGGAAATCTTCATCAATATCTTGGGGTTGAATCGGTCTTGAATAGTTGTCATATTCAAAATCAATCAATAGATTCTTAGTTGAAGTATAATCTTTTGAAGAAGGGTGATTTTTCCGTCCTTCTCGTCCTTTTAAAACTTCTTCTTTGTATTTCTTTTCTTTGTATGCTTCTATCCATTCTTCAAAATCTGTAATAAGTCCACTTTGCGAATTAGCTTTCAATTTACTTTTTTCCAAACGAAGAATGCATTCGTCCACTAACTTTTTTGTTAGAGAAAAGTTGGAAGATTTATCCTTCATTAATTCAATTATTGCTGTATTGACGGACTTTGCCAAATTTTCAATTCTTTCAATCTCAAACAAATAATCATACAAATCATCTTGTTGTTTAAGATGTTTGGTCTTAGCATTGAAGCAGTCTTTAGGAACTTTGAAAGCATTATAACGGAATGTTTTTCCGAAATAAGCATAGGAGAATACTATATTACCCTTATAATATGCCAAGTTCAAGACTGAATTTATTTTTGAAGAAACATTTCCCATTGAATTTTCTTATTTATATTTCTCTGTATTTTTCTCTGTATTTGCAAAGATATAACAAATACTGTTGATTACCAAACAATCCTATCTTATCCTAATTATAAAATATACATCTATATACCAATGGTTTACATACAAATAGGCAAGAATATTTATGAGTGATTAATATGATAAAATAATAATTTCTAAATCCGCTACCCCGACAGAAATTAATAAGCTACTGATTTTTCAGTAGCTTATTTTTGTATATACCCTCTTTCCCACTTATCCAAATAGCAGCGTAAAGCAACTCCCTTTTCCCACAGTAGACTGCACCGTGATATTCCCTCCATGCCGGTTCATCACTTGTTTACATAAACTGAGCCCGATGCCCGAACCGGAAGGCTTGGTGGTGAAGAACGGTACAAAAATCTTATCTTGCACTTCCGGCAGAATGCCTTCACCATTGTCACTGACAGTGATTAGGCATTGCCACGAGAGGGCGGGTAGCATCTTCACTTCTATCCGGGGATGCTCTTTCCTGCTACATGCCTCTTTGGCATTTTTAATCAGATTAATCAGTACTTGTTCTATCTGTGTCCGGTCTATCTGGAGTATGCGGTCGGCCTCCGGAAGCTCTATCCGGATATACTCTTCCGAAAACAGCTTCTGCAAATCCTGCAACAGCTCGCGGACGGCAACCGGACGACGGACGGGGGCGGGAAGTCTTGTCAGCTTCCGGTAATTCTCCACAAACTCCAGCAAACCCTTGCTACGGCGGTGGATAGTCTGCATTCCCTGCCGCATGACGGGGTAGTTCTTTTCCGACACTTCCCGTTCGCTCAAGGTCTCGGAGAGGGAGATGATAGGAGTAATCGAATTCATTATTTCGTGCGTCAGCACACGTATCAGCTTTTGCCACGCTTCCATCTCATTGCGTTCCAGCACGCGGGTACGGAAATTCCTCATCGCTTCTGAAAGCTCATCCACCATATCCTCCATAGACCGGTTCTTGTAGGGAGAACGGAACGACAGCATCATGTCGTCATAGCGCAGGCTCTCTGCCAGATGGCGCATCATACGCACTTGCATCATCTGCAGGCGGTACAGATGAACGGCAATCGCCAGCAATATCAAAAAAGCCATCAGCGCACTGAACCACAGTCCGGCATCCACCAGCAGATAAACGCCGACCGAAAGGAAGGCTATGCCGATGATGTGCAGTGCCACAATCAATGAATATCGTTTCATAAGCCCAGTTTTTCAAGTTTCCGGTACAAGGCGAAGCGGGTAATGCCCAAGTATTCGGCGGCACGGGTCACATTTCCCTCGCTGAGCCGCATGGCACGTTCCACCGCCTGCCGTTCCAATTGCTCCAAGTTGAGGACTTCTTCTTCCTTCTTCTGACGGGAAACAGAAGCTTGGAACATGAAGTTTTCCGGACGAAGCAAAGAGCCGCCTCCCAGTATCACGGCACGTTCCATGGTATGCTGCAACTCACGTACATTGCCCGGCCAGGCATATTTCAACAACTTGTTTTTCGCCTCCCGGGTCAGCCCGCGCATCTCTTTCTGATATTTGCGGGCATACCGTTGCAGGAAATACTCTGCCAGCAGGAGGATGTCGTTTCCGCGTTCCCGCAGAGGTGGAATATGCAACTCGATGGTGTTGATGCGATACAGCAGGTCTTGGCGGAAGTCTCCTTCGTCCACCAGCCGACGGATGTCTGCATTGGTGGCGCAGATGAGCCGCACATCAATGGGCGTAGCCTGCGTACTTCCCAAACGACTGATACAACGCTTTTCGATGGCAGTCAGCAATTTGGCCTGCATGGGCAGGGAAAGGTTACCTATCTCGTCCAGAAAAAGCGTACCGCCGGTTGCCACTTCCATACGTCCAGCTTTCGCTTTCCGTGCATCGGTGAAGGCGCCTTTCTCGTAGCCGAACAACTCGCTTTCGAACAACTGTTCGGGGATACTGCCGAGGTCTATCGTAACAAACGGCTTTCCATAGCGGGGAGAATTGCGGTACAGCAGGCGGGCAATCACATCCTTTCCGGTTCCATTCTCACCCAATATAAGTATGTTGGCATCCGTATCGCGCAACTTCTCCACTGTAGAGAAGACTTGCTGCATGACAAGAGAATCACCGATAATAACCTCTTCGGAGCCTCCCGCTGTGGCATTGCTCAGAACTTCCACCTGCTCCTTCAGCAGATTTATCTCGGTCCGCGAACGACGCAGCTTCATGCCCGAAGAAAGGGTCGCCAACAATTTTTCCTTCTCCCACGGCTTGGGAATGAAATCCGTAGCCCCCGCTTTGATGGCACGCACTGCCTTGTCCGTATCCGCGTAGGCAGTCATGAAGATGACCACTGCTTGCGGGTCGATACTCAGAATCTGCTTCAAGCTGTCGAAACCTTCCTGACCACTGATGGCATCACGGCTGAAATTCATATCCAGCAGAATAATGTCCGGACGGAAAGTGGTCATAAAATGCTCGATGCGGTCGGGAGTCACTGCCACTTTTATCTTCTCGGCGTAGGGTTCGAGAAGAAGGTTCAGCGCAAAAAGGACATCCTCGTTATCATCTACAATCAATATTTTACCAAACTGCTCCATATCTGTTTTCTTTTCGTGCAGGCAAGGCCTACACAATCCCACATCTCTTGTACGGGCAAAGATAAGTATAATATCCATGTGTTGTGCGTGCATTATCGCACTATTTTTGTGCGCAACTGCACACGTTTGGAAAGCTTCGAACCACAACAAACACTTATAATACAATAACTTATACTTATGGCATAGAATTTGAACTTTATAGAGTAAAGAAAACAACTATGCACCGGAATATATTTTTATTGCTTATTACATTCAGTCTGACGTCGAGTGCCGTTGCCCAAGAGCACACGTTGGAGCTGACTTTGGAAGAAACCATCGAGCAGGCCCGCCAGCAGTCGCCCGACGCCCAAAATGCCCGCCATAGCTTCCGTTCCGCTTATTGGAACTACAAATACTACTGTGCCAACTACCTGCCGACGCTTAAGCTTACTTCCAATCCCTATCTGGACCGTGCTATCAACAAAGTGACCCAAAGCGATGGCAACGTCAAGTTCATAGAGCAGAACCTGCTGAGCACTGACCTGACACTGAGCCTGACACAAAACGTGCCGTGGACCGGAGGAACCTTTTTCATTGAAACGGCTGCGCAGCGCCTCGACCTTTTCAGCAGTGACACCTATTCCTGGCAGACTTCACCCGTCAACATCGGATACAGCCAGTCCTTGTTTGGCTACAACAGCCTGAAGTGGGACCGGCGCATCGAACCTATCCGTTATCGCGAAGCCAAGAAAACCTACGTAGAAACCCTTGAGCTTGTTGCCGCCAATGCCACAGAGAAGTTCTTCAACCTGGCCAAAGCACAAAGCAACTACGAAATAGCCAACGCCAACTACGCCAATGCCGACACCTTATATATATATGCGCAAGGACGATATAACATCGGCACCATCAGCGAAAACGAAATGTTGCAGCTCGAACTCAACAAACTGACCGAAGAAACCAACTGCATGAATGCCCGCATCGAAGTGGAAAACTGCATGCAGGAACTCCGTTCCTACCTCGGCATCCAAGAAGACCTCCTTATAAAGGTGAGAATAGACAACCGCGTGCCCGACCTGCACATCGACCTGGATGCCGCGCTGATGCTTGCCAACGAAAACAGTCCGGAGATACAGAACATGCTACGCCGCAAGGTGGAAAGCGAGAGTGCCGTGTCGCGCGCCAAGGCCAATGCCGGACTGAAAGCAGACATCTACCTGCGCTTCGGCTTGACACAAACTGCCGACAAGCTGAAAGATGCCTACCGGAATCCACTGGACCAGCAGTACGTCAGCTTGGGCATTACCCTCCCCATCCTGGACTGGGGGCGCGGAAGGGGACAAGTACGCGTGGCCCGTTCCAACCGAGACCTTGTCTACACGCAGGTAGAGCAAGACAAGACGGATTTCGACTTGAACGTACGGAAACTCGTAAAGCAATTCAACCTGCAGGCGCAACGGGTAAACATAGCCGCCCGCACGGACCATACAGCCCAACGACGCGCCGAAGTAGCCCGAAAACTCTATCTGCTCGGCAAGTCCTCGGTACTCGACCTCAATGCATCCATCACGGAAAAAGATACGGCCCGGAGAAGCTATATAACGGCTTTGTACAACTATTGGAGTTTGTACTATACACTGAGAAGCATCACGCTATATGACTTTGAAAAAGAGAGGCCACTGGCAGAAGACTTGGAAAGGGTTACTAATGAAGAATCTATACAGTAATAAAATCGTGGAATAGTTTTAGTAAAACTCGGAACCCTTATTCAGAAGAACTTCTGAAGGGGGTATCTGAAAAGTAAAAAAAGAGTATATAAAATATTGCATTATGGATATAAAACTTGAAAAGAAACCCTGGTACATCCGTTACCGCTACTATCTGGCGGGAGGCGTTGCCTTCCTTGCCTTCCTGATTTATGTAGTCACCCTTTCGCTGGGTCCCAGCAAACTGCGTATCGAGCAAGACAACATACAGATAGCCGAAGTCAAAAACGGCAAATTTATGGAATATGTAGATGTGGAGGGAGTGATTCAGCCCATCCTTACCATCAAGGTCAATGCACGTGAAACCGGAAGCGTGGAACGCATCATAGGAGAGGAGGGGAGCCTGCTCCGGCAAGGAGATACCATCCTCGTCATGGAAAACCCCGACCTGCTGCGCAGCATTGAAGACCAGCGCGACGACTGGGAAAAGCAACTTATCACCTACCGCGAAAAAGAAATTGAAATGGAGCAGAAAAGCCTGAACCTGCAACAACAAGCCCTGCAGACCGATTATGACCTCAACCGCTTGCGCAAGAGTTTTGCCCTTGACAAGGAGGAGTACCGCATGGGCATCAAGAGCAAGGCGCAGCTCGAAGTTTCCGAGGACGAATACAACTATAAAGTGAAAAATGCCCATCTTCAAAGGGAAAGCCTCCGTCATGACTCTGCCGTCACCGTCATCCGCAAAGACCTCATCAGGAACGACCGCGAACGGGAACGGAAGAAGTATGAACGCGCCTGCGAACGACTCGGCAACCTGGTGGTGAAAGCTCCCGTCGCCGGCCAGCTCAGTTTTGTCAAGGTGACTCCGGGACAGCAGGTCGCTTCCGGTGAAAGCATTGCGGAAATCAAGGTGCTGGACCAATATAAAGTGCATACTTCCCTGAGCGAATACTACATCGACCGCATTATCACCGGATTGCCTGCCACCATCAATTATCAGGGAAGAAAATACCCGTTGCGCATCACGAAAGTGGTTCCCGAAGTCAAAGACCGCACGTTCGACGTAGACCTCGTCTTCACCGGTGACATGCCCGACAACGTACGTGTAGGCAAAAGCTTCCGGGTACAGATTGAGTTAGGCCAGCCGGAAGAGGCGCTCATCATTCCGCGCGGCAACTTCTACCAGAGTACCGGAGGACAATGGATTTACAAACTGAACGCCGCAAAGACAAAAGCCGTGCGCGTGCCGCTTGGCATCGGTCGCCAAAATCCGCAACAATACGAAATTACGGAAGGTTTGCAGCCCGGAGATTGGGTAATTACAACGGGATATGATACCTTTGGCGAGGCGGAAGAATTGATAATGAAATAAAACTACGCACTATGAGACAAATAATCTTAGCCATCAATGCATTGCTGAAATTCAAAGCATACACCCTTATCAATGTATTGGGACTGGCGTGCAGTTTGGCTTGCGTACTCACCGTAGCCCGATATATCCACCAAGAAAATACAGTGAACCAATGCTTTCCCGAATATAAACGCATTTGCCTGATAAAAACCTCTACCAGCAGTGGTGAGAACTTCTTGGGAGGCTACCGGTCGGGATTGGAAAAGGATCCTGACGTAGAACAATTTACGGTGATTTATCAAATATCGGATATGCCCGTTCTGTTCGGTGAACAAGAAATTGCAGCGAACGCTTTTTCTGTAGACAGCACCTTCTTCAAAATCTTTCCATATAGGGTGATTGCCGGAAGCGGAAGAATAGTCCGCCCGAGGGATGTTGTCATCACCCGTTCTTTTTGGAAGAAGAAGCTGGGAGGGAAGAATGCCATAGGCGCTACTTTCAAAAACACAAAAGGGAATAAATTCACTATTATAGGAGTGGTGGACGACCCCGATACCAAGACATCATGGATGCCGGATATATTTATGTCGGATGAACTGGACGAATTCCTTTTTTTCGACCCTATATACGCCATGCTGATGGCACCGGATACAGACATCGCACTGCTGAATAAAAAGTATTCAAAAGAACACCCCCGCAGCAAATGGAGCACTTATGAGACAGTACGCTATCAGTATTTGCCTTTGAAAGATTTATATTACGATAAAGACCACGGAAAAGAAAACAAGAACTATCAATATGGCAACCAAAGCTATGTCCGGGTATTGATGGTAGTAGCCTTCCTGGTAGGCATCATAGGGCTGCTGAACTTCATCAACATCTACACTGTCATCATGTCCAAGCGGTCAAGAGAGTTCGGGGTGAAAAAGGTGTTCGGTGCAGGCAGGACAGACATTTTCCTGCAAATATATGCCGAGAACATCTTATTGACGGGACTGGCATTACTCCTCTGCTGGGCTTTAATAGAAATAACCAAGTTTTTCTTTTTCCATGAACTTTATATACCTACCACAACAGACCCTGGCTTTGACCGGAAGGTCTCTGCCATCGTACTTTTAGGATTACCATTACTGACTACTATTTATCCGTTCTTGAAATACACATGCAGCAAGCCCGTCAACTCCATACGCGAGCTGGCATCTTCACGCTTTTCCACACGGTCACGTATGATATTACTGTGTTTTCAATATGTCGTAACTATCTTTATAATAACCGTTTCTCTGTTTTTTGTGCGACAGTTGGAATATATGCTTGGCGCTGACCTCGGTTTCCGCTCGCACGATGTGATAACTTGCCGGATGTATGTTGGTAATTTGGGACTTTATAAAACAAGTAAAGAGGAGGGATTGGATGAAGGAAAAAGACAATATATAAGTAATGCTTTGGTCAATAAACGAATGAGTGAAAGCACTCTGTTTGAACATTGGAGCAGAGGAAACGACTTGCTGTTCAATGACTTCCGTTTTGACAGCTTTGCGCTCAACAGAGCCGAGAACGGTTTCCATCCGGCATTGCGCGCACATTTAACGAGCCATTCCATGGCAATATACGATTTTCAACTTGTAGAGGGGCGCCTATGGAACGACTCCATAGATGAAGCGTTCACCAAAAACAGTTTCAAGGTAATTATCAACGAAACCGCTAAAAGAGTCTATGGAATAAAAGACATCACCAAAGATAAGCTGCAACCTGAAGAACCACACTACGCCTCAAGCAGCTTACCTGATTTCTACAATCCACCTTGCGAGATAGTAGGGGTCATAAAGGATTTCAATGTTCGGCACCTTTCACAATCCATCCAACCGGTTGTCATCTATTATCACGATGCAAGCATAGGCGGAATTTATACTGTTACAGCCTCGTATAAGCACGAGAATAAAGCCAAAGTCATTGATTTCCTGCGCCGCTTATACGAAGAATCTACGGGAAGAACCGACTTTGAATATACGCTGATAGAAGATGAGCTCCAAAAGATGTATCGTGAAGACCGTCAAGTGGTGAACATTTATACGCTCTTTGCCGGAATAGCCATTTTCATCTCTTCATTGGGATTATTGTCAATAAATTCAACCTTTCAAAATTGGATTGCTTAATAAAATGATAATCAATATATTATAAATCTACTTGATTTTATTGAGAAACAAAACAGGAACAAAATTGTGCTTTTAAGAGATTTCTCATTTTTTTGTTTTCATTGTGTTTCTTTCCTTGCACTTGCTTATACTCTTAACGGCTTTCATCCATTATCGACATCATTTTTGCCCATCCTGTCCGAACGTCGCATCAGCGAATAATCATTGCAGCCAAAAGAAAAAACAAATCATTCTTGGAGTCTTTGCAAAGGTAAGTATTTTCGTCCAAACACAAACATACAGGCAGGCAAATATGCATACCTATATTTAGTTTACTTTGATTTAGCATATATATAAGGCTAATGTACTAAACTAAACTGAATTTTCGCCCCTTTTTGCGCCTTCTTCCCGTTCTAACCGTGCAGTCAAAAAAGAAAATGAATCCAACTCACATTTTCTCTTTTCGCTGCAATCCCCTTTTACAAGCAATCCTTCTTTTTACAGGATCTTCTTCTCTTCCCTGAGTTCGCCTATCCACTTCCGGTCTGCCTGATACGAATTGTGTCGCAAAGGTACCTGTCATGTCTTTCTTGTATGCAAGGTCATGCCTGACGGTTCACGACAAAATCTCCACCTCTGCTTTGCTGAGGTTGTATTTGGTAGTGAAACCCTGCATAAAGAGCCATGTCACCTTTTGAGGCGACATAATTGAATCAAGCCCGAAAGTAGCCGACAAGCTACAAGAGGGAAAAAAGAAAAAACTTAAAATTTGAGATTATGGCGAACATTGCAACAAACATTTTCCACGCTACCACTGCGAACAAACAAGACCTCGACAAGATAGAGGCTTTCTTGGACGATAATTTTGACGGCTATATCAACCGGTATGCCAATGTTATAGATGCGGAATTTTCTTCTCGCTGGGAATACCCGGAAAAAGAAATCAACAAGCTGGTGGATTCGTTGGAAGCTAAAAACGAAATCTATATGCGCATACTAACTCACGAACTTGAAGATGAATACGTGAGCTTCAGGAAGTTCTCTCAAGGAAAATGGGAAATCAAATTATAACCGCAAAAACATTGCTCTATGTATGAATATGAAGAACCGTCCGAGATCATCGGATTGCATTGCACACTGCTTAACCCGTACAAAGGCTACACGGAAGGTACAATCGTGGGCGACTATGGCAACACTATAGTTGTCCGCCTTGAAAGCGGTAAGGAAATTTCAGAATATCGTGATGAAGTGATTATTTATGATTAGCACCAACAGACCTATGGCACAGATAGCAACAAAATTCGTCAAATGGGACGTCCCCGAACTGACTACATTACGGGACAGTCGTGTTTACAAGCTACGGGAGCGTCTGAATAGCGGCGATAAATTGAACCGTGAGGAAAAAAACTGGATTACTCTTAAAGTGCGGGAAAGCATCTATTTCAGTCGGGGCATTGCATTGAACGGTTATCATTTTGACTTCTCGGATATTCTCAAACGGTACTTTGTCAAACAGTACGGGCAAATTTGCGAGTATTACGCCATTGACAAAACGGCACTGCGCTCTGTGCTGTACGGTAGAATTGAGGTCATTGTCGAAGTAAGCAATTAAAACAAGAATATGGAAGTAATAATCGAACACAGCTTTTGTCCCTATTGCGATGAAGCGACGGAGATTTATTTCAGAATCATGAACACGATTCTTTTTTCGGGCAATGAAGCTGAACTCCGTGCGGGAATGGAACATTTGAAGGAGGAAACACAGTTTGAGGAATATTTCACGTTCGGATATGGCGCACATCATATCTGGATAAGCCAGCGACGACCGAGCGACAAAAACAAACTGTTCAAGCATCGTGTTATGATGGCACGATTTTGACCTTTTGACATAACAGGATAGCACAAAATCCATTGACGAGCTATGCGGATTGAGACGGTTTTTCCGGTTTCAATCCGCATTTTCACATAATGACAGACAAACCTGTCGGTGCGATAGCCTTTTTTACCTTGAACCGCCGTGCGCTTCCAATACAAATGCCTCCGGCACGACAACCACCTTTCAGGAACACCCATTTGTATTTCCTCTTTTGGATGTACCCCTTTTTTACAAATCATCAGCCTTTTGCAGGCAACCTTCTTTTCTCTGAGTTCGCCTATCCGCTTTCGGGCTGCCTGATACGAATTGTGTCGCAAAGGTACCTGCCATGTCTTTCTTGTATGCAAGGTCATGCCTTACGGTTCACGACAAAATCTCCACCTCTGCTTTGCCGAGGTCGTATTTGGTAGTGAAACCCTGCATAAAGAGCCATGCCACCTTTTGAGGCGACATAATTGAATCAAGCCCGAAAGTAGCCGACAAGCTACAAGAGGGAGAAATAAAAACTTAAAATACAAGAGTATGACGATAGACGAAATTTTGCAGCATGACTTACGCTTCAGATACATGTTATTAGGTCGTTTGCAGGCAGATTGCGAGTATTACTTGGGGTTTGGGAACAGAAACACCGACCGCTTGTGGGCAGGTAATGAGGAAGCCCAAATCGAAACCATGACAAAACTTTATGAAAGTTTCAAAGAGGAAGAAAGACCTGAATGGCTGACGATGGATGAAATCAAGGAATACGGCAAGAAAATGATAGCGGAAGAAGAATAAAATCAATAGGTTATAAACGGGCAAACCGTGACATCCGGTTTCAGCCCGTTCTCTCCGTCGTGGCAGACAACAATCGTCGTCTCCGCGATTATCCCTTTTATCCTAAACTGCTATACACTCCCAATATAAATGCCTACGGCACGATAACCCTTTTTTACTGGAATATCATTTATTCTCTTTTGGCTGCGCCACATCCTTTTATAGCTGCCTCTCCTTCCTCATATAACAGTCGGATAAGGACAGCGCACTGACGATATGCGGCACACGTCGGTTGTCGGCTCTTTGTCTGATGCACGCTCCACATCACAACGCGCATGGCCGGTCGGACAGCATATCGTTTATTGCAGCTTCCACCCGAGAGGCCGGACGGTACGTTTCCACGCCTCGATGTCCTTCTCCGCTTCATGCCGGAACGCGCCGTAATCTTGTGCCGGTAGGCGGACAGGTCTTTTCGGTTCTCCGAACCCGCCACGATTTGTTTCATCCCGCCTTTTCCGCGACCGTTTCCTATCGAAGTCATCATCATTATTCCGTTGCAAAGATAGTGTGCAGACAGGACCGGTTCCGTGAACCTTGACCAATGGCGTACCGCACAAATCTTCCTTTATCAGGCCTCCGGTTTGGGGCTACACCTCAAAATAAAGAGTATTTATGCGTTATCCTTGGTGCTTTTCCTTTGCTACACCTACTTTTTCGGCACCGTAAAAATGATTCATTAACTTCAAAAAACAATCGCAATGAAAAAGATCGAGAACAATTTCGTAGTAACCGGATTCGTAGGAAAAGACGCAGAAATCCGCCATTTCACCACCGCAAGTGTAGCACGTTTCCCTCTGGCAATCAGTCGTCAGGAGAAGAACGGCGAGGGCACCAACCGCGTATCTGCTCTAATGAACATGGAAGCGTGGCGCAAAAACGAGAATACCGGGTCGTTCGACCAACTCACCAAAGGCACGCTGCTCACCGTGGAGGGTTACTTCAAGCCTGAAGAGTGGGCCGACCAGGGCGGCGTGAAGCACAACCGCATCGTGATGGTTGCTGTCAAGTTCTATCCGGCTGTCGAGAAGGAGGAAGCTCCTACGGAGCCGAAAAAGAAAAAAGGCAAGAAGTAACCCCTGCCTTATCCTGAACAGAGCGGTCTCCCGACCGCTTTTGTTTTGCTCGTTGCCGTTCCGCAGAATCACAGCTTTTATACACTCCGTCCATTCTTCGCTTACCCGCCGTCCATTGATTTTCCCTGCAAAGTTAAGGCTGGCGTGAACCGGCAAGGCGCGGCTTCATTTGCGATTAACAACCATCAACTCGCAAGCTCGCCAATACTTCTTAACACAAATGGAACCATCCGTGACTGCCGCTTCCTCCTTGGCTTGTTCCCGCCTTTTCACCTTTTATCCCGCATGTAAAATCGAATCCCGTCGGGCAAGGTAAAAGCCTCCGACAACAGGGATAAAAAAGTAATACATTAACATTCAAAACGTATGAAACACATGATTTGGACAAGCGACGACTTGTTGAACGAAGCAGCAAAGGAGGATTATCAAAATTCCCAACGGGAAATGCTGGACGATGACACCTACGAGGTCAGCGATGAAGAATGGGCGGAAGAAGTTTATAACTGGCTGGACGATGAACGGTGCAACCTGAACAAACAGGTGGACGGCGTTATTATCGTGTTCGGAGACCTTGGATTGTGGAATGGCCGGAAGCAAGGCTACCAGATTTTGGGAAACAATATTGCCGACATCCTTAAATCCTCGTGCGAATATGCGGAATGGTACGGCGACGGCTATAACATTCGGAGTCGGATGACCCACCACGACGGCACGAACTACATCCTGTACAGGGTTGCCAAAGACCGTGAAGAAGCGGAACGTATCGCCGAGAAAATCTACAACCGTGAAATCGACGAGCAGGGTTTCCGCAAGAGAACACGTTCCCTCTATCCGTATGTAGCCGATGTGTATGGCTGGAAAACAAGGCAGCGCAAGCCGGAGAAGCCTAACAAGGCAGCATAAGGTATCATCCCATAAGAATACCGCAGTCACAAAGACGATTGCGGTATTCTTTCTTATGTCCGACAAAGTGCGGCCCGTTTCCTTTTATAACAGAACCGTCAGTCGATCCTCTTTCCAGGATATCCCTACGTACATTCCGCTCTATGGAGCGGTGTACCCATTTTTACATTCTTCACTTTCCCTCTGTTTTATTTTCACCGTACTTGTTCCCCCATATTCCATTCCGGAAGCCCGGTTATTTTCTCTGCAAAGTTCGATTGTCGGCTGTTAGCCCTGTCAAGTACCACTTACGCTTGCCACTGGAAAATCTTCCTCTCCGACATATCGGGAGCGTATTTTCCGTGTCCTCCTTGCCTGGGCCTGCCACCAATCCTCCGGGCAGAAAAATAATCAGCCTTCGGTACAGAAATGTATCGGAGGGAAAACAAAAAAATTAATCTTAAAAATTGAAATGATATGACATTTAGAGAATTTATGCAAGAGAACGGGTATGAGTTGCAAACAACCTTTTGGAATGATTTTTCAATAGCCGACCGATTTGGTCTTTCGGCCGTTCAAGACACGTTCAACCGTGCTTTCGAGGAGTGGAAAGAAAACTACAAGTATCTCACCGAGTTGGTACTGGTGCTCAATCACAAAGTTTGGCAGTATCATGAAAAAAGGTCAGATTATGCAACGCTTTACAACACCCTCTACATACAGGCTGACCAGTATGCAGCGGAGAACCTGAAAGATGAAGAGCTAAGCTATTTCTATGATGTTACGGATTAGCGAAACCTGAACAAAGGCTGTGGCTGCAAACTCGGAAAGCCACTGCCGAACAAACAAATACCGCAACCGTCCTTACGTGATGGCTGCGGTATTCGTTATTTTATATCCCGGATAACCCTGTTGTACTGCAGAGTCACAGGCGGGTAAACTGTTTTATGTTTTTATTTTCCCTCTTTTACTGCCTCAAGAAACGTTTTTGCAGGTTTGAACGCAGGGACGGAGTGAGCTGGAATCACGATAGTCGTGTTCTTTGATATATTCCGGGCAACCTTTTTCGCCCGCTTTTTGATGATGAAACTGCCGAACCCGCGTAGGAATACCTCGTTTCCTGCGACCACCGAATCCTTCACGGTTTCCATAAATGCCTCCACGACGGTCATAGCAACCGCCTTTTCCACTCCGGTCTGCTGTGCAATCCGGGCTACAATATCCGCTTTTGTCATACTGCCAGAAATTTTTAAGTTATAAATTTTGTGTTAAGGTAATAATTATCACTTTATCTTCCATAGGTTGAAGTTCCGAAAATTTACATCCCAACGGAACAGAAACTCCCGGACAAGCACTGGTAGCTCCCGAAAACTTACAGAAAACACCCGATTCCATGCGGATTCCCTCGGTCCGCCATACCGCCGAGCCTACCTGTTACTCATCTCGCTTGTAGTCACTCTTACTGAAGCCGCCGAACACCCCTTTGAGGATTTTTCCCACGACCCAGAACACAGCGATTATCACTATTAATTCCATACTGCTATATATTTTTATTTAATCATATATTTAATGAAATATGTAATTACACAATTAAATAATTATATAATTATATAATTATATATTTATGGATTACAGCTCATTGAGCCTGTCCTCATTCTCTTCGATATAGGTCATGATAATGGCAGCTGCCAAAGACCGCAACGGAATGTTACGACTCGCATTGACGCGAATAAGCTCCAGTTTCTTCTTGACCTCTTTGGGCAGCCAGATGGCGATGCCTTGCTCGTTGATGCCGGTGTACCTGGCGAGGTTCTCCTCGAAGGCCTTCTTGCCGCCGCGACGTGGCTTACCCGTTTTCTTCGGCGTTTCCGAGATTTCGTTTGCATTCTCGGTTACGGCCTCTGTGTCGTTTCCGGAAGCGGTTATACCGCGAACAATGTCATCAAGCCCCATGCTTGCCAGTGGATTGTCTATCGTCGGTCTGTTGTTTTTTGCCATAGTGCCTATTCGTTAAGATGAAGTACCTCGATGATTTTGTCGAATGAAGGTTCGACTGCCGAGAGCTGGTTTTTCTCCAGTGGGTACAAGGTGGTATATCGTTTGACGGCCACGCTCTGCTTTACCGTCGGTATGACTGTACCAACCAATCCCAGGAACTCGGTGGTCTGTGCCCTTTGGCGTAACTCTTCCGATTTCTTCTCGGACGTGTTGATACGGTTTGGTATGAACACGAGGTCTGCCGCTGACACGGTTTTCAGTGCCTTGACGAATATACCCGTCGCATCCACTGTGTCCGCATCGAACGAAATGGGAATGATGGCCGTGTCCGCCGACTTGTAGATGTATTCCAGATTGCGGTCATTCAAATTACCCGGGCAGTCTATGAGGACAACTCCCGGCACCTCTTTCAGTTTGCCCATGACGCGTTCAAGAAGCTCCCTGTTTGCTGTATCCAGCAAGTCCACGTTCCACGGGACCTGTACTTCCGGTGCTACATCCTTCTCGCGCTTCCTGTGACGGTACAATGACGCCTGCAAATCCGCATCGATTGCCATGACGGGGTAGCCCCGTTCAGCCAGATAACTTGCAAACAGCGCACATAGTGTTGTCTTTCCGACGCCCCCTTTGATGTTGCTGAATATGATGATTTTGTTCTTCATCGCTATATGTTTTCTTTAATTATTTTCCTTTTGCAAAGATACGGATTTCCATCCATTCCGCCAAGGGAAATCGGTATATAATTATATATTTGTTATCTTATTGAATTATATAATTATATAAGACATAAACATAACTAATAGCTCGGATAATCAATGTGATAACAAACGTATAAAAGACAATCCGTACACCATCTTGACGATAATGTACGGATTGTAGTTATTATATTATATAATTATGTAGTTACATAAATGAAAAGAACACGTCCGCTTGGAAATCGGCATTGCCGACATGAACCATGCTTGCGCCCCTCTTAGTCGGACAGTTCTTCCTCAAGACCGTCATCTCCTTTCTTTTTCCTTTTTCCCAGAGGACCGCTGAACTTGCCCCGGTTGAGATTTACCTTGTACTTGTTGAGAATGCGGAACACCGAACTTCGGCTGTTATAACCGCTCACGGCAAGGATGGAATCAATCGAATGACCGTTGTTGTACATATCCACGATGGTATTTTCCCGGTCTTTCTGATCCATGGCCTTTACCGCTTTTGTCCGCGCCCCTATGTTCTGTTGCAGTTGCATGGCATGGGCAGACGAGTTACGCAACACCGTTACCTCCTCGGCAAGTCCCCCCAGCATGTTCAGCACATCGACAGCCGTCGTCTCGGGGAACATCTTGCCTGCTGAATCTATCCTGTCATGGATGGAGATAATACGCACTACCTTGATACGGCAGAACTCGATGAACGATGCCAGCTCGCGCGTTCCCCGCACGGCATTGCTGAATTTGGATACCACAATTTCGTCGCCACGTTCGAGCTTGGAGATAAGCTGCTTCCATTGAGGTCGAAGCGACTCGTGTTCAACTGATTCCTCTACTATCTGTATGCACCCGTGCTGTTGCATCCACTCTTTGTCCGCGTCGAATCCCTCATAAAGATCCGCCTTGAATATATAACCAACTTTTGCCATACCATCTATATTGCTATGCTAACAAGTGCAAATGTAAGAGTTTTATTTCATCTAATATCATACTTTGGTTGAAAAAATGAATTTTGCCACTTTTTTGACCGCTTTTTCTTCACTTGTTTTCACTGAAAATCATACTATTAAGTATGATATTGAAAAATAATCAAAAAACGGAACAGGGTGATAGATGTCTTGAAAATAATACATAGATTTGCGGTTAAAATATGAAATTAAAATATGATTTATATATGTCATACTTAAAAATTGCACTTTCCGCTATCAGAATATGTGCCGTACCAGCTGCCGTTTTCACCTTGACATCATGCGGCGGGGGAAGTGGAAAACCATACGACGAAGCCAAAGACACCCCTGCCGGAATATACAGGGAATACCTGTCCGAACTACGGACACAGGACAGGCTTTCTTTCGAGGGCTTGACGGCACGTCTCGGGCAATGGCAAACGGTCAGGGATTCCGTGTCGGCACATATACGACGGGACACACTGTGGCGTTCCCACACCGATACGCGCAAAGAGTGCCTCTTGCTGCACGATTCCATTCGTATGGAACTTTCCCGGCTGGCGCTGTCAAGACCGCGCACCTATAAAGAGGTGCTGGCACTTAAAGAGCGCTTCTCTCCATACGCTGAAGACTGGGAGCTACATCGCTCCGCGCAGGAAATACAACCGTTTTTCGCCTCGCTGGATAGCCGCATGGCATACCGGGGCAGCAAAGAACAACTTTTGTCGGCGTACCGCACGTTTCTCTCCGAGACACAGCGCAAGGGCATACACGGGCACGGCGACCTGACCCGGTTCGTCGAAAAGGAAGATGCCCTTTTCCGTGCTTTCCTTGCACGCCTGAACGATTACGACGACATGGACCTGTCCGACATCACCCGCGATACGGAAAAATGCTGCGCCGAGGTGTTCCGTGCCGCTGAGCGGCAGGAAATCACCTACAAGGAAGCCATGATCTACATGGCCATGCGCACCAACCGCCGGGTAATGCAGAATGTACGGGCCTGTCTTGACGGAGTACACCGGGGCGAGGTTACCACACCCCGACAAGCCCATGCTTTTATCTGGATGATTCTCCAGCCATACGCCTCGCTGGACGGTTTCTGCCTGGCACTGCTTTCACCCCGTGAAAAAGAGGTGCTTGACAGGATGGCGACGGAAATGCCCGGTGCTTTCAGCACTTTGCGTAAAATCCTGTCCTCGGAGAATGACAGGCTGGAAGAATTGCCCGGTATGCTTATCGAAATCCACATCGCCACGCTATAAAAACAAAGTCTAACAAAATACATGATATGATTATGCTACGACATTTTCTGGACGACTTCATGGTGTCCGTTCCCCTGCAGCTGCCCCGACTGCTCAACATTACGACAATGGAAGAGCCGAAGTTCTACGGCGACTACGTACTGCTCACGTTCCCGTTACGCGATCCTTACGATTTGGAAGAGGTGATGGATATGTTTGAGGACGATATGGAGCTAATCACGCTTTACCATCACATTCCAGGCGGATCTGGTAATTTCGGACATAGTACCTGCGCCTATTCAAACCCCGCATTCGGACAGATGTTCAAAATCAACGCCAAGACGGAGGCAGATGGCAAGGTGCGTCATATCACTGCGACTGTCTATGATTCGCTTGAAATGATGTACGGAGACCTCTGCCTTGACCTGAAACTGCACTCCAAGAACGGGCATTTCAAGTACAAGAAAGACCATGCGGATGTCCTGATTGATTTCTTTTGAAACACCGGGCCATGCGAAATACGATATACCGGCAGCTGGTATTCTGCATCGACACGTACCGTACATGGATAGAGGTCGCCGACGACAGTCTCTACAAGGAACATGTCATCAAGAGACGCACCCGTACCGACTACCTCGTTTCCCGCACACTGGTACTGCGTGCCTACAAGGATAACGCTCCATACGACAAGGGCATGACGTGGATGGTTCCCGAACACGAACTGGACAAGGCTTTGGCCACCTACCGAAAGCAGGACGCCTCGTTCAAGACCCGTATCAAGAAAGGCGACAGCTACCTCTCGGCAAGAGATGCCGAAGCCATTATCCGGCTGGCCACCTACGGCATTATCCGGCTTGAACTTGTGGTCCGGCCACTTAACATATTCTCAAACCCATATTATCTATGACTTGGATTATACTGCAATTCCTGTTTCTCGCCATGCCTGTCGCCATAACATCGGCATTGTACAAGAGCAACCGTCGTTTCATGGACAGATTCTACGAGAGAATGGTCCGCAACGAAAAGGCCCGCAAACTCCACACGTGGGTACTGCTCACCGTGCTGCTCCTGTACCACTATGTCTATACGAACGGACACCCCGGCGATTTCGGTATCGTGTTCTCGACCGTTGTATGTGCCGCATCGGCCTCTTACAGACGGACGGACCGCTGGCTGCGCTACCTGCTCGACCGGCCGCGTGCGTTCGCCATCTACGCGCTCGTGGCAGTGGTCATCGTCGGCATACCGCATCTGCACACGCTGGCCGTTACCATCGCTTTTGTTCTTCTGGCAGCCTTGTTCTATCCTTCCGTGCGGGTAATGTCCGAATGGAAGGAAAACGACATGGATAAGATTTTTAAGTGGGTTAAGCACCCCGAGACATTTGCCGAAAGCTATCACGACAATCATCACGCAATGTTGTCGCACGAAGCGGACAACGAAACTTGATAAGCCCGAACAATTTTCACAATGACAAATCATCAAAAAAAAGAATCAAAATGAAAAATGGAAATGAAATGCCGGCCTCCATACTGGCAAACGTAGAGGTTTTCGACTACCTCAAGGAAAAAGTCGGCGAGCGAAAGACAAGGACGGAAGCCTACGCAGACCTTCTGGACAAATCGCTGGCAGGTTTCGTATCACCTTTTTTAAGAAAGCAGGACTATGAACTCCGTCCATGCCAGTGTCATGTAACCGTTTCCGACCTCGCCTCGGAGTGGCACTGGCATCGCGCTACCGTCCGCTCGTTTCTGGACACGCTCGAAGCGCTCGGACAGTTGGAACGCACCCGGCTGACGAAAAGCGTCATCATCACCATGCCCTTGCAAACCGGACATCCTGCGGATTCACACAATGTACAGGAAACACCCGGCCTTGCCGACCAACTGCGTGCGGTATTGTCCGACTGGGTAATCGGCAAAGCGGAACTCGATGACATCGGATACGAGTGCGAGCTGCTCGTCCGTCAGGCGATGACCGAGACAGGCGTACCCGGCATTTGCCCGAAACTGGACAACTTCTCCTCTGTCAATTTGGCCGCGAGTGATGACGAACGGGCCGTAAAAATCTGCACGACCGCTTTGGAATGTATCGCCCATGCCGCCATGCAGCGGGCGCTACGCAAGCGAAGGTTCGACAACGGTTCGGAATTTTTGGAAGACTTCCGTACCCGCTTCGACGGAGACTGGACGGGCATCGTTGAAATTTCGAGATTGCTCGCCAAGTATATTCTCGATCCCGAAGCGGAGGAAGACAATCTCGACGATGACGACAAGGAGATTTTCGATGCGCTTTCCAAGCCTTTCATGGCGCTCGCCGCGAGGGCACAGGAAGCGGCGTATCAGACCGGAGACCGCAAACCGAATGTATAACCCCGGACGATTCGCCTTTGGTCCCGGTCGGGAACCTTGCCAGTTATAACAGGCACGCGGGCTTGCCCGCCTGCCACGGAACAGAGGGAGTGGGGAGCCTAATACCCCACCTGCCTTACGTCGGTGGGAAGGGTGTCCTTTGGAACAGCAAGCTGGGACACGGTGGATTGACCGAAATAATACGAAAACAATATGGCAAATGCAAAACAAGTGCTCGACGTTCAGGTGTCGAAAGGCATCACCACCGCCCAAAGCAACGAGCATCAGCGTAACCGCAGCGAAAAGGCGGAAAAGTACGCCATGAAAAAAGGCAACTACGATCCGACGCGCAAACAGTTGAACTTCGAGATTGCTCCCGGTGGTAAAATACGCCCCATAGACACGAGTCAGAGCATTCCCGAACGCATGGCCGACATCTTGAAACATCGTGGCATCAAGGACCCCAATGAGGGGCTGGTGGAGCCGAAATACCGCACGGTCGTGAACATCATCTTCGGAGGCTCGCGAGAGCGGATGCACGAGCTGGCGTTCGGCACGCAGCAGGTGGATTTTGAGGAGGGCGCGGACAATTCACGCATCAAAAGGAAAGGCGACATCGAACGCTGGGCGAAAGATGTCTATTCGTTCGTGAGCCGCAGATACGGCGAGCAGAACATAGCCGCTTTCATTGTACATCTGGACGAGTTGAACCCGCACGTCCACTGTACGCTTCTGCCAATCAAGGACGGCAAGTTTGCGTACAAGGAGATATTCGCCGGAAAGGACAAGTTCGAGTACAGCGAACGGATGAAACAGCTCCATACCGACTTTTTCGCCGAAGTCAATACAAAATGGGGAATGTCGAGAGGACGGAGTATCGCCGAGACCGGCGCACGGCATCGCACGACCGAGGAATACCGCCGTATGCTGTCGGAGGAATGCACGACGATGGAGGAACGGATTGGCCGTCATCAGGAAGTGTTGTCCTCCCTGCAATCGGAAATCCGGCTGGCAGAACGCAGGGTCAAAGGTCTTACGACGATGGTAGAGAACCTCGAAAAGGCGAAAGCCGAAAAGAAGGCGCAGCTATCGGCAGCCGAAAGCGACCTGAAAGCGAACAAGGGGGATGCAGTGCAATTGGCCGTGCAGGTTCAAGATTTGGAGAAAGAGCTGCAAGGAATCACCCGGCAACTGGCAGACAAACAAGGCAAGTTGCAGGCGGCTGACCGACAACTCGCCGACCTGAAGGAGAACATGAGTGCCATTGAGGAACGCACGGAAGAACTCAAGGAAGAAGCCTACCGGTATTCGCACGACGTACACTCCAAGGTGGACAACCTGTTGAAGGATGCCCTGTTGGAAAGTGTGGTTAGCGAGTTCCGGAACGTGTCGGCACAGATGGGCGTGTCAGAACGGCAACTGTTTGACGGTACACTCGTACAGTCCATCGCGGAACAGGGTACGGAAGTCATGCACTGCGCTACGATGCTCTTTCTCGGCATGGTCGATGATGCCACCACGTTTGCCGAAACACATGGCGGCGGAGGCGGCGGAAGCGACCTTAAATGGGGGCGCGACGATGATGAAGACAACCGGGCGTGGGCGCTCCGCTGCATGAGGATGGCAAGTCGTATGATGCGTCCGAGCATCGGCAAAAAGTCCAAGCGGTAAATGGCGGATAATCCCGTAAATAAATCAAATGTATAACATAAAATCATCAATATATGACGAAACAAATCATTTTTATTTTTTCGCTATTTTGCTCGATACAGACATGGGCAAATAACCAACCTGAACAAGAGGACACTGTACGATACACAACACATTGTGCTGCCACGGAACTGCTTCAGCCGATGCAGCCGGCTTATCTCGATGGAGTGGTACTTCCGGCTTGCGGAAGTGGCAACTGGTTTGTCAGCATTGCCGGAGGCACGACCGCCTTTCTCGGCACCCCGCTCGGTTGTGAGGACGTGTTCGGGCGGATGAAACCCTCGTACAGCCTCGCTGTCGGCAAGTGGTTCACGCCGTCTGTCGGCGCACGGATAAACTACAGCGGCCTGCGGTTCAAGGACGCCCGACTGTCCACACAGGACTATCACCACATCCATGCGGATTTGCTATGGAATGTATTTGGTCACAGGTACTCCCGGCAGGAACAGGTACGCTGGAGTCTCGCACCCTTCGCAGGTGTCGGGCTGCTACACCATGCTACCAACGGGCATAACCCGTTCGCGGTTTCCTACGGCGTACAGGGAGAATACCGTATTTCCAAAAGGGTAAGCGCCATGCTGGAACTCTCCGGCACCACCACCTTTCAAGACTTTGACGGGTATGGTAAACCGAACCGTCTTGGCGACAATATGCTGTCACTTTCTGCAGGCTTCATCTTTCATCTTGGTAAAGTTGGCTGGAAGCGGGCTGTGGATGCTACACCTTACATTCGGCAAAATGAATGGCTCACGGACTACGTGAATATCCTTTCCGAAGAAAATAATCATTATAAAAGTCGGTTCGACAGAGATAAGCGCACGCTCCTTGAACTGAAGAAAATACTTGAAATAGAGGGATTGCTTGATACGTACAAGCATCTTTTTGAGGACAGAGATAGTAGCATTATCAACTGTGGTTATCCCAGAAACAACTACAGCGGACTCAACTCTCTTCGGGCAAGACTGAAAAACCGTAAGTGGGATGGAGTATCACCGTTCGGAAGAATAGACTCTATCTCCGATAGTGATTGTTTGGTTTCTGAGAACAGAAATATCCTTGCTGCTGATACCACCATATCAATGTACACCGACAACCAATGTATCGGCTCTCCCGTCTATTTCTTTTTCGCCCTCAATTCGGACAGATTGACTGATGCCTCGCAAATGCTAAATCTTGACGAACTGGCGCGTGTGGCGAAGAAGCATAATTTGTGCGTAAGAGTGACTGGAGCAGCAGATAGTTCAACAGGTACGGCTGCTATCAATGACTCGTTGAGTGTATTGAGATCTGGTGTCATCGCAGCCGAATTGGAACAGCGAGGTATTCCGTCCGACCGTATAATAAAAGCGGGCAAGGGAGGAATTGCCGACTATGTGCCTATTGAGGCTAACCGACATACGAAAGTGGAATTGTATTTTTCTAAGACGACAAAAACAGGAGACTAATAATAATTCTCATTTTTAATTTGCATACAATATCTTTACACTCCGTTATCAGCAACGTTGATAACGGAGTGTATAATCCTACTGGAAAATAGGATGCCGTGGTAGTTTCTCATCATTCGTCAGCGAAACACTGGATAAGGCTTGTGAGATTCTGGGTATCGACGAGAATCAGAAAGGTAGTAGCATTACCCTCAAAGGTTGACGCACGAAAAGTAGTCAACCTTTTTTTGCAGGGATAAATCCCGCAGGGGCTTATTGCTTTTCCGGAAGATGTAACTGATTATAAAGCTCCTCGGATAAATCCGTCTTCACAAGTCAGGAATGACCTGTGTTTGTACTTGTTTTCTTAGTTATAAGATTTTAATAAAACATGAAAAAATCTCGGAATCAGCAACAATAGCATATATTGAGCCATTACGATAATCAAGAAAAAAATCAATATGGCTACTGTAAAAATAAAATTTCGTCCTTCCATTGTCAGCAGTAAAGAAGGTACATTGTCTATCCAAATCATCCACAACCGGATTGCCAGACAGCTTGGCATCGGTTACAAGGTATTCCCCCATGAATGGGACAGGTCACGCTCGGAGGTCGTCATTCCACCTGGGACAGATGAACTTCGACAAGTTCATCTTACGACTGTCAAAAACGGTATCAGTGAAAATGTGCTTGCCGTTGACAATATTATCAAGCGGTTGGAACTGTCAGGCAACAGATATACTTCCGCACAAGTTATAGAGGCTTATTTGTCCGCTCAAACCGATGGTTTCGTCTCTTATATGCGCAGCCTGATACATCAGCTAAATCAGATTGGCAAGAACCGGACTGCCGGAACCTATACCACGACAATGAATAGCTTTATCCGTTTTTATGGCACAAAGGAAGTGCCGTGGGAACAGGTGGATGCAAAGCTGATGGTGCGCTATGAGGTGTTTCTAAAAGAAAACGGGATATGTCCTAACACCTCTTCCTATTACATGAGAAACCTGCGCGCGATGTATAACCGGGCGGTAGAATGTGAACTTACCTTTCATCGAAACCCGTTCAGGGATGTTTATACGGGCGTTGACAAGACCGTGAAACGTGCCATACCGCAAGATGCGATTAAGCGTCTGAGAGACTTGGACTTAAACTTGCGTCCCTCTGCTGATCTGGCAAGGGACATTTTTATGTTCAGCTTCTATACCCGTGGAATGTCGTTCATTGATATCGCATTTCTGCGGAAAGAGGATATCCAAAACGGCATCTTGTCCTATCGGCGTAAAAAGACCAATCAGCATATAGTCGTAAAATGGGAAAAACAAATGCAGGAAATCGTAGATAAGTACGATACGGCAAATTCCCCTTATCTGCTGCCACTCATCAAGAATGTCGGTCAAGATGAAAGACGCCAATACCATACCGCTGCCCATCGGATAAACAGGAATCTGAAAACAATTGGCAATCAGTTAGGATTATCCATGCCGTTGACCTGTTATGTCGCGCGCCATACGTGGGCGAGTATTGCCAAAAGCAAAAACATTCCCATATCTGTAATAAGTGAAGCTATGGGGCATGATTCGGAAAGTACAACAAGAATCTATCTGGCTTCTTTGGACACTTCAGTTATAGACAATGCAAATAAACTGATTATCGGATTGTTGTGATTTTTAAATAAAACGGAAAGTCCTGTTTGTTCGTTTCACTCCCATTCTCTTACCAAGAGAACTATATGCAAGTGCAAAGATAAGGAATTTATAGGAGAATAAGTGAAAACAAGTGCAAATAATAGTCGGATCATATAGAAATAATCATTGTGGAATCCTTCAAATGTTAGACACATCCTATTTTTAGTTATTCATCCGTTACTTGTATTTTTACATACGACTAATTATCAATAGTTTATAGTATCATACTTCTCTTGGTAAGAGAAGTATGGTTAGAGATAGAAAAACAACTTGATTAATACCTTATTATCGAGTTGCATTATTGTGTTTAATAATAAAGGTTTATATACATGAATAAGAAAACAATGATTCTAATAATGGTGGTTTCTATCACTGTTGTTTTGTTCATGTCTTTATGGGGCATGAGCACAGAGGAGCATAGTGAAAAAATATTATTGTTTACACCATTGTCACTTCTTTGTGTCATAGCATTCCTTTTGCGCCTTCTTTTGAAGGCGCAAAAGGAAAAGGAAAAGGAAAAGGAAAAGGAAAAGGAAAAGGAAAAGGTATTGCGTCTCATCAATACAATGCCATTGCTTTATATGCGTGAGGAAACCGTGTTGGATGAGAATGGCAAAATTGTAGATCTGATCTATCGAGATGTAAACGACCGTTTTGCAACGGAAATAATAAAACGGGAGGACTGCATCGGAAAGTTTGACCGTGAGTTATTCCCGGATTCAATGTCGATATTTTTACAAAATAGTAATTTGGCGAAACAAACAGGAAAACCTGTCAATTTCCAGTATTACTATCCTGACAAGGATACTTTTTTCGAAATAATGGTTCTTCCAAGCGAGGAAGGTCGGTTCATGGAGTATTTCTGCATGGATTGTACAAGGCTATACAGAGTAAGAAGGGAACTGAAAGAATTTTCCGAGAAAATGGCACTTGCTCTGGAAGTTTCCAATGTGTATCCGTGGCGATGGAATATTGATAAACGAAATGGAGATTGCCAAAAAATAATAAGAGATGAAACTGGCAATGTTATATACAATAGCATATCCATTACGGAAGACGAAGTATATTCTCATATCGACCGCAAAGATGTGGAACATGTGCGCAAAGCAGTGGAAAATCTTATCGAAGGACGGACAAGCATTATGAAGGAAGAGTATCGTACAGTTCCCATGGTGTTAGGCTATAACAAGATGGAATGGGTGGAAGCAACTGCTATCGTAGGAGAACGCGACGACAATGGGCGTCCGGTCAGTCTTGTAGGCTCTCTCCAAATAATTACCCGCCGCAAAAAAATGGAAGAAGAACTGATTTTAGCAAAGGCACATGCTGAAGAGTCAAATAAGCTGAAATCAGCCTTCCTTGCCAATATGAGCCATGAAATCCGCACGCCGTTGAATGCCATTGTGGGATTTAGCGGTCTTATCGTAAACGAAAAAGATGAAAATAAGCGTAACAAATATGTGCAGGTCATTGAGTCCAACAATGAGTTGTTGTTAAGGCTGATAGGTGACATTTTGGATTTATCCAAAGTAGAGGCTGGATCGATGGAGTACACTCACTCTGAATTTGACTTGAACAAACTGATGGAGGATATGAACGGCACGCTGCAACTCCGGATGGACACAAAGAAACAGGTGGTGCTATCCTATAAGTGCGGCTTGGAACAATGCGTTATCCGTTCGGAACGCAACCGTTTGACGCAACTTGTCACCAATCTCGTGACTAATGCCATAAAGTTCACGGAGCATGGAACTATAAATTTCGGTTACGAGTTACGGAATGATATGCTCCGGTTCTATGTCAGTGATACGGGATGCGGCATTCCCAAAGAGAAGCAGAAAGATGTCTTCAAGCGTTTTGTCAAACTGAATGGTTTCAAACAAGGCTTCGGCCTCGGTCTTCCTATCTGTGAAAGTATCGTGAATGCCCTTGGAGGAGAAATTGGTGTTGAATCAGAGGCGGGCAAAGGTTCCACATTCTGGTTCACCATTCCCTATGTTCCCGTGGAAAGAACGGTAAAAACGGATGCGCCGGTACGCATTACAGTGGCGACCCCTTCGGTCAAGAGCAATATACTTGTGGCAGAAGATAATGAAAGCAATTATGAATTGGTAAGTGCCATCTTATCTGATGATTACAATCTTTTCCACGCATGGAACGGACGGCAAGCTATAGAAATGTTCAAGGAATGTAATCCGCAACTCATCCTCATGGACATCAATATGCCTGAAATGGATGGTTACGAGGCTACAAGGGCGATAAGGAAATTATCGACAGACATACCCATCCTTGCATTGACCGCGTATGCGTATGCCTCGGACGAGGAACGGATATTGGCCAGCGGGATGAACTCGTACATGTCGAAGCCTGTGAACGCGCAGCAGTTGTGCATACGGATAGATTCTCTGCTTAATGGAAATATCACTTAATGGAAGTTCTGATGAAAGGTGTCAAAATAATACTATCCATAATATGCGTGTTCCAAATGAGTTACGCATCTGCTCAGTACGGTAAGGAAGGGCAAGAACTTCTGTACCGGTTTGAGCGGCGTTTTTCAGAGCTGGATTCGTTGATTTATCCGGTTCAGAGAAACCTGTCTGACACACAAGGCGGCCAGTATCCTGCCGCTGTCCGCTTCTCTTCGGAACCGGATAGCGGATTGTTCCCTGCCTTGGACAAAAGAGTGCAGGAAGAAATAAAAGCGTTCAAAAGCCGTACCGGTCTGCAAATAACCGGACAGACATACTACCGACTTGACGACGGGCTGGGCATAGACGAGGATGATGCCCAATCCCGTTATAACGGCAAGGTACAGGCTGAATTCCGGTGGTCTGTATTACAAAGTTCTCTTTTCAAAAGAAAGGGCAAAATAAACGAGATATGGATCAAGGGCGAGATAGATCGGCTGGCATACGAGAAAGACCGGCTCGGTATGTCGGTCATACGGCAGAAAGAATATTTCAGGCAACAGCATGACAGCCTGTTGTGTGGAATCCTGCGCCACCGTATAGACAACCTTTCACTGCTCGGTGTCGCACATGACTATCTGTTGCGCAACGAGAATATAAGCAGCGACGAACTATTGAGCATTCTCAACGAAAAGGCGGAAGCGGAGCGCAAACTGATGAGCGTGGGAAACCGATACCCGCTATCTCCGGATTTGTCCTGCCCGGTCATCCATATAATAAAAATCGACACAGCCCGGTTGTTACAGCATGTCCGTGACAAGCAAGTAGAACTGAAAGCGTTGGACTTGCGTATGTCCCTTCTGGCACAACAAGAATCTAATACCAATTATTGGAGTAAGGTTGACGTGGCTCCATTCGTCCGATATTCTTATTATACACGGACGGCACTTCCCCATTCATCCAATGTCGATGCAGGAGTAAGTTTCAAACTGCCCATTTCGACGGAGTCAAAACGGGAAAGGCAAAGTATCAGGGCTGAACGGGAACTGCTGGCAAAAGAACAAGACCATTTCCTGACACAAGTATATGACGAAGTGCATTTTATTTTGGATGATATCGAACGGTTGAACCGTTCCATTGCCGGGGAATACCAAAGAAGCAAGGAACTCCGTGATTACCTGATGAAGCGCAAGGAGGCATATTCAAATCGCATCGGGGAATATAGCCGGCTTGCCCGCATGAAGGAATACAACAGTTACTTGATGTGTCTTGAGAAGATGATTGAATACCAGTACCAGCGCGACTGCCAGATTGCGAACCTTACCCGTTATCTGACAGATGAACCTATTGTGAGATTTAGCTATGAAGAGAAAATAATGAACTAATATAAAAACACAACGGCAATGAAGAATTTCACTTACCGTTCCATAGATGAAAAAGAGAACTTGGAAGCGATACTCCGACGGAGGAGGCGCAAACTGAATTGGCAGCAGATGATATCGGGCTTTATTTTGGCAACGATTGTCATCATGGTACTCCTGTACTGCGGACGTCAGATTTATTACACGGAATACGATGGATATATGCACGTTGATGTGAACCGTGTGCGTGCCCCATACAATATATACCTTGACAGTATCTACGTATCACCGGGAAAAATCATCAACAAAGGCGATACGCTCTTCTCCTATTATATAATGGACTGGCTTGTCATGGACGCAAATCCGAACGACGAACCGGAAATCCGCGCACGTCGTCGTAGTCTGACTTTGCAATATACTTCCACATCCCAACAAATAGGTGTGTTGGATGTGAGGATTGCAGAACTGAAAAAGCAGATTGCAACCGAGAGCCACAACATACGGTTCGGCCTAAGCAACAACGCGCACAAACTTGACCTTGAACGGGAGCTGCTGGAAGCGGAAGCTCAGCAAAAGGCGTTGCGCAACGAACAGGAGGTTTTGGGTGGAATGATGCGGGAAACCGATTTCAGCAATCCGACCAGCACGCGTAACAAAGGACAATTGCAGATATACGAAAATCCCAGCTCGAACTTGTCAAGGGTCAACCGAAGATATTACATATCGAATAAAAACGCCTTTGTTGTAAATGTTCATACTCCCATACACATGGTGTTCTTCGAGAAGGAGGATATTATCTCCCTGCAACATCTGGATTTGCAGGCCAACAACCTACAGGTTCTCGCATATATTCCGATAGACAAGGCACACCGGATAAACAACAATATGAGTGCCGAGGTCATCATCAACGACGAGTTGTCCTTCAGCGCTCACGTGGTGATAAAAGGTGTACGTTCCGAACTTATCCCGGAACACCTGCGCAGCTTCTTTGCCAAGCAGAACACGGCATTGATTGCCATATTGGAGATAGACGAAGGGCAGATCATACCATTTTGGAGCGCGACATCGGGGCTTCCTGTGAAAATACGGATAAAGAATATCCGGTTCGGTGATGACCGGACAATACGGGATGACGAGATGCAATATGAAGTAGGACGCGGATTTATGGTCAATACATCCGAAGCCGACCAAAAGAAAAATACCGGTGAACGCACAGAGACGGCCGGAGAACCGGAGCAGGCAAATAAAGATACGGTAGTACCGGATGCCGGAAACGCCGGGCGGTTCCGTATAATAACGAACGTATTCCAACGGGAGGACAAAGCAGCCCGGCGGGTCGGCCAGCTACGCGACAAGGGCCTGCCTGCGAGCGCAAAGATGTACCGCAGCGGACAGTGGTATGTTTACTGCTCCGCCCACAACACGATTGAAGAAGCTCGTGAAGCACTTAATAATCTGGTAAGAACGACACGGGAGTGCAATGACTCATGGATACTTGATACACATAAGCCTGAAAAAAAATAATGGATGAAAGAGATAAAAAATATCAGATAATAAACAATGTCAACAGACGCAAGATACTGGTGATTAACGATGTTGTTGAAGTGGATCACACACCTGAACTGTCGTTCGAAGACTTTGATGCCATGTTCATCAACGTGATGTCCCCGCTTATGGACAGAAATATGCTGGCTATCCGCCTGGCATCCCCGCTGCTGTCTGAGAAATGCCGTTTCAAGCCCTGCTACGTGACACAGCGTCTTATCGGATGGCTCGGCAAGACCGAGGTCATAGTGGACGGTTACGCCTCCCAGCCTACTGACAACAGCATGGCACGGGGTATCGAGGACATATATTCCAATATGCGGCGCTTGAATTTCCTGCTCGGGACCGAACCGGTCGTGACACATGCGGAAGAAGTCCTGAGGCTTTGCCGTTATGCCATTTCACGCCGCCAGTTCACTTTCTCGTCTGAGCCTACACCGGGACTGAACTCCGGTTACATGGCTTTGTACTATTATACACTCTGGAACGAGGAACAGGAATATATGCAGATGGAGGAGCGTCACTTCTTTCATCAGCAGTTGCTCAAACTCGGATATATACACCGTACACGGTTCATCCATAAGATACATGTATGCCCGTCTTGCCATCGCAGTCACCTGCTGTTTTTTGAATGTTGCCCCAAATGCGGCAGTTCAAACCTCAAGGAGGAAGCCGTACTGCACCATTTCCGTTGCGCAAACGTGTCACCCGAATCGACGTATGCTTGGGATGGGGAACTGCGCTGCCCCAAGTGCGGGCACATGCTCCGCCATATCGGGGTGGACTACGACAAACCCTCATCGGTATATACCTGCGGGGAGTGCGGCGATTCGTTCATGTATCCCGGCATGAGCGTGCTGTGTACGTCGTGCAGGCAGACCCATTCCACTGACGAACTGATGCCCGTCGATGTGGAGGAATATGAGTTCACGCCCGAAGGGATAAAGGCATTCGCCAACAATGACGTGCGGCTGTCCGTAAGCCAGACCGGGTTCTACGGCTACTCCTCCATGCGTGACTTCATGGACTACCTGCGTATGTTCTCCCGACGGACACCCGGACAGACCGAGGTGTTTGTCATTGCCCGTTTCTATGTCTTCGATCCTACATCCGACGATATGCTCGTCCGGGATGCGGTTCCGCCAATTGTGCAGGCCATGAGCCGTTTCTTCAATTATAAGAATGCCTTGTGGGGCAACAATTACTATTTCCTGTGCCGTGTGCAGAGCGGGGAAATAGCCGCCCGACAGGGGCAGATGGAATATGAGCTGAAAGCGGAACTGGAGGATTACCGCAAGTTACACACAGGCTTCCAGTTCGAGCTGGTGGACACGTACATCTATACCCCCGGCGACGACGTGGAACAGTTCATTCGCCGGATAGAAGAAGAACGCCGCTAAAAAAAGGAATAGCCTATGCTGAATTACGTTTTTGACATAATAGACGGCATCGTCGCCTGCTTCTCCTCCAACTTCGCGTGGAGCGGGCTGGTGGCGACGTTCTGGTTCCTGCTCTTCGTTGAGTTTCCACGTTACTATCTGCTGGATGTAATTGTAGCCATACATTATGGAGCGACGTTCCGCAGCAGGCACAACCGCAATATGCAGGCACGTTACAGGCTGTACCTTGAAAAACCGCTGGTGACGATTCTCGCCCCGGGTAAAAACGAGGGAGAACATATATACAAGCTGGTCAGCACATTGCGCGAACAGACTTACGACAATTACGAGATTATCATCATTGATGACGGTTCGGACGACACGACACCGCAGATAGGCCAAGACCTTCAGCGGAGCGGCCATATCGACAAGTTTTTCCGCATGACAGAGCGTGGCGGGAAAGCGAGTGCCGCCAATTACGGTGTTGCCCATGCGAAAGGAAAATACATCATCCACCTTGATGCGGACAGCTCGCTTGACCGTGACGCCATAGAAAAGATATTGCTTCCGTTCTATTATGACCGCAAAATCAAGGCAGTGGGTGGCTGTGTAAAAGTCCGCAATGCCGACGCATCGTTATGCGCTTCCATGCAGGCGTTGGAATATCTGCGTTCCATTCAGGTGGGACGTATGGTGACAAACAAACTGGGGCTGTACCACATCATATCGGGAGCTTTCGGAGCCTTCGACACGGAAATCCTGCGCGAAGTGGGCGGTTGGGATATCGGTCCCGGATTGGATGGCGACATTACACAGAAGTTCCGCAAGGCCGGTTACAAGGTACATTTCGCCGAAGATGCTATCTGCATGACCAATGTACCGGAAAAGTGGTATGCGCTCTTCCGCCAGCGCAAGCGTTGGTCAAAGTCGCTTGTACGTTTCAGAATCCGCAAGCATAAGGACATTTTATGGTCCAACAGGAACTTTTCATTTCTGAATATGCTTTCAAACGCGGAAAATATCCTGTACGACTGTATCTTCAATTATGTATGGCTGTTTTACATGATTACCCTTGTATTCGCCAATACAGACCGCCTGATGGAGATACTTGTCGTGGGGTGGATTATCCGTTTCTCTTTTTCCGTTGTAGCGTTCATTGTCATGCAGTGCATTTCGGAACGGGCGGCGGAGGAACGTAAACTTGGAGCTTTCCTGATGTTTCACACATTTTATATGGGCTATTTCATGCGGCTTGTCCGGCTGATAGGCCACACGGAAGAACTGTTCTTTTACACTTCATACCGTGACAATTGGAATCCGAGGAAGACATCGGAGATAGCCCGTATAGAAGGATTATAAATCAACAAAACCAAATTGTTACATGAAAAAAGATATGATAGGAATTATAGGACTCGGCTATGTGGGATTTCCGCTCGCCTGTCTGTTTGCCCGGAAACACAAGGTGATAGGTTTCGACCGGAACGAAAGGCGTGTCGGCGAAATCCTGCAAGGAACGGACTCGACTGGCGAGGTTTCCGATGAAAAGGTACGCATGGCATTGGACGCCGGCATGGAATGCACTACCGACAAGGAACGGCTGAAAGAATGCAACGTGTTTATCATCGCTGTTCCGACACCGATAGACCGGCATCGCAATCCCGAACTGTCCCCGCTGGAAAAAGCGTCGATGACCGTCGGTGAGGCTCTTTCGCCGGGGGACATAGTTATTTACGAAAGCACGGTCTATCCCGGCGTGACGGAGGAGTTCTGCGTACCCATGCTGGAAAAGGCCTCGGGACTATGCTTCAACAAGGATTTCTTTGTGGGTTATTCTCCTGAACGCATCAATCCCGGTGACAAAGAGCATACGGTAGAGAACATCTGCAAAATCACATCCGGCTCCACTCCCGAAGCGGCGGAATATATCGACAACCTGTACAAGTCGGTACTGAAGAACGGCACTTACCGCGCGTCCTCAATCAAAGTGGCGGAAGCGGCCAAGATTATAGAGAACTCGCAACGAGACGTGAACATCGCATTCATGAACGAGATAGCCAAGATATTCCATGCGCTTGAAATAGATACGCAGGAGGTACTTCAGGCAGCGGGCACGAAATGGAATTTCCTGCCGTTCACCCCGGGACTGGTCGGGGGGCACTGCATCAGCGTCGATCCGTACTACCTGATTCAGCGTGCCGAACTGGACGGCATACGTCCGCGTCTGTTAACGGAAGCCCGCAGGATAAATGACACAATGGGCGGATACGTGGCAGCCCGTGTGGTAGAGAGCATGAACCGGCACGGCATTATGGTAAACGGGGCTTCCGTCCTGATTCTCGGCTTTGCTTTCAAAGAAAACTGCCCCGATATCAGGAATACCAAGGTGGAGGACATTTACCTGAGCCTACAGAAATTTACCTCTGATATCACCGTCTATGACCCGAATATAGACGCACGGGAAGCAATGACGGAATATGGCATAGAGGTGTGTACTGACGGAACAGAGATTGAGGGAAACACGTATGACGCAATTATCTGTTGCGTGAGCCATTCCTGTTTCGACCGTCTTGATATTCAGGCTATGCGTAAACAGCGGAGCATCGTCTATGACATTAAAGGCAACATACCCCAGGAATATGTCACAGATCGCTTATGACGTGGATAAATCCGAGCTTTTTCACGCCATATAATGATAATTATCAAAATAACAATAATTTAAAAACAAAAGAAATGAACCTTCATTTATCACGAAAGAAATTCTTGGTCTGCCTGAACAGGAATTCGTTTGCGACGCCAAGGTCAATAAAATATCTTGGGATGGTCGCGGTGGCGGTCTCTATGGCATCCTGTAGTCAGGATGTCTCGGATGAACCGCAGGTAAAACTCACGAAAAGCGAGGTCGTCGTCAACAACAACAGTGACGAACTGTCCAAACGTGTAACCATGTATGGGGGAAAAGCACCGTTGACAAGAGCCGGCAACGGCTCCGGTATCACAATGCCGGCAGCCCCGGAATCACCCCGGTACGACTTGGTGCTGGACGGGAACTACAAAAGCTGGGCGGCAGAAAAGAAGGATTATTGTCTTCCGGCAGGAAAGACGCTGAAAACAGATCTCCAGTTCCGGAACAATGTCTATTATGTCGGCGGCGAACTGACTGTCACAAATTATTGGGGACAGGGAAAACTTGTTGTGCTGTCCGGCGGTAAAGTAAACTATCCGTCGGGGATGGCCGTGAACAATATTGAGATTCTGAACTATGGCGAGTTCGATGTGGATGGAAATTCATTTACCGTTAACAAAGGAGCTACATTCATGACGTCGGGCGACTTCTCGTCCCCTGCGCTTAAAGTCGGAGGAACATTCTATGTCGGCAGTGCAATGGATGTACCCGAAGCGGATGTTTACGAGACTGCCGTCCTGCATATCGGCTGCGGACTGGTGGTTGAAAAGCATCTGACCATCCACAATTCCGGTACCGTATATATCGGCAGCTACCTGTCTTCGCCGGTAGTTGAAATGAATAGTTCCTCAATGCTCCAAATCAATGCTGGAAGTCTGGTAAGCACAGGCGAATTGCTGATGAGAAATCCATGTACCATTACTGTGGATGGCGGCGATATGGAGTATGCGGTGGTTTCGGCTGACAAGATCGAAATCAACCAGAGCAACGTGAAGAATATGTTCACCGGTTGGATGGATATCCAATATAAGGAAATTGACAACCGTAGCGGACGCGAGCTGGAATGGCTGTCCAGTGTGAAACTGAACGGTGATACCTACCTGCCAGCCGCAGGATGCCATCCTTCTTTCGGGCAACAGCCCAATAAGGAACCCGAAACGAGTATCGGCCTTGAACATATCGCACAGGTGGAAAGCCCCGACCATGCTCACGACATCTCCTCGACCTGCATCCAGACTGCCGGGGATAAGGCATACGTTTCGTATCATACACGCGGAGCGGGGTATCACGGTTGTATCGAGGTGCTGAACCTGTCAGGCAATATGTGTTCCATTCTCTCATATATGGAACACCCTTCTATCGACTTTAACCACCTGATTGTGGACAACGACCGCATCATCGCGGCCGGGGATGACCCCAAATTGGGCGCGTTCCTCGGTATTGTCAATTTGGGCGGAGGAATCTTCCAGCCTGGTGCCACAGAACTCACGCAGGTAGGACTCGGTGGGGCGTCAGCGAACTGCGTTGTACGCAACGGGGCATCCCTTCATGCCACAACCAACGAAGGCTATTATACCCTCGATGCAAATTCATTCGATATGCTGGCTTCGGTTCCGTCTGCCGGTTCCTCCAAGTTCGTCCATACCGACGGTACGAACATGGGAGTGCTTTCCTTGACGGACAGGAACGCACGGCAGTCTATGGCGACACTGGACATCTATGGTGCGACCGACCATAGATTGGAATCTCCGGTACGGTCTATCGCCCTTGACATGATTGCTCCGGTAAACGGAAAGAACGTGTTCCAATTGGACGGTAATGACGTCTATGTATGCTTAGGCGCAAACGGAGTGAAGCGATACAGCGACGGCGTGGCGGTAGCCGGATTCAAACTGGAAGACGACGCAGTGGCGGCGGCAAACGGACTTGCCGTTGACGGCAAATATGTCTATGTGGCATACGGCCACGGTGGACTGTTCGTGCTCGACAAGTCTGACCTGTCAGTTGTGACATCGTACCGCTATTCCGGTGGAAAATCGGCCAACTATGTGACCGTATCAGGTGACATCCTTTATGTCGCCTATGGTCTTAGCGGCGTCCAGATTTTCAAGCTGATAGAGAAATAATAATCGTATAGGGTGCAAAGCGGGGGCGGCTCGGATTATACCCCGCTTTGCATTATTGCAAAACATACTGTCATATTGATACGGGCTTCAAGCATGGCGGTTCAACAAATGTAAAGAATACTCGAATATGATAAAATTATCAAATTACATTTTGAGGCACAGGCGTCTTTCCCCTTGCCTGATTGTCTTTTTAATTATCTCCATGTCGCAGCTAATGGTGCCATATCCTTTGTATGCAGAATCACAGGGAAAAAACTTGCTGATTATCAATTCATACAATGAAAGTGCACCGTGGGTACAGGATTATATCACTCCGTTTATGCTGGAAGCGGCAAACAATGACCAGATTACTTGCAATCTGGTTCACATGAATAATACACTTGTTCGCGCAGATTCCACATATCACCTGATCGAGAATGGGATATTCGACCGTTTCAAGTATAATCGGCCGGACTACCTTGTGTTGATAGGTAAAATGGCATTCTCCTTACGTGACCATATAAAAGATGAATGGGGAGACATTCCCATACTGTATTTGGGATTGGATGATAAAATCGGAGTGAATGAAAAATACCTGTCCGGTGACAGTTCTTATCCGACTAAGGCACAAATCCCCTTGTCGGACATAAGGGACCAATATAATTTCACATATATTGAAGTACCTGACTTCTACAAAGAAACCATCGACATGATGGTTCGTATGCAACCGGATATGAAGAAACTGGTGTTCGCATCCGATGACCTTGTATCCAACATCAAATTGGATAAGGATATAAGGGAATATATTGCGGTCAAATATCCGCAACTTGAATATGAATGGCTGATTGCATCTGAAGATTCCTATTCCCGCATGAATATGCAGCATTATTTAAGGTCACAAGATTTAAGTATTGGTATCTTGTTGTCTTCATGGTACTATTCCCGTCCAAGTATCTTTGGCTATCCTATGCTTGTAACCGGCGACTTCAAATTGATATCCACTGCTCCGCATCCAGTTTTCACCCTGAAGGAAAAATATCTTACATCCGGAGCAATCGGAGGATATTTTGCGAATCAAGAGAAGATTTTGGAAAATTGTATGTCTGCCCTGGAAATAATGCTGGAGACCGGGAATATGCGTAATGTACCATTTTTCTATTCTACGGAAAGTACTCCAAAGGTAAATTACGAGTATTTAGACCCCGATATAATACCTGAAAACCGTTGCCCGGAAGATACGGTTTTCATCAACAAGCCGAAAAGTTTATGGGAACTCTATTCATGGCAAATTATTTTGGGTGGAATCCTGTTTATAGCTATCCTGTGTATCTTAGGGTTGCTAATCATATTCCAGCGTAAGCGTATGGCGTTTATGTCTTCACGGAGCAAGATGGTGAACAATATGCCGATATGCTACATGACTGGAAAAATACGTCCGGACGCTACCGGAAAAGTAATTGATATCAACTTTGTATCGGGTAACTATGAGGCAGACGAACTGGTCGCAAAGAATACAGCCACCGGTGACCGTAACAGTCTGTTTGACAACGCATACATCCTCGGATTGATTGACAATCTGCGGGAGACGAAGAAAAACATCAAGTTCATGCATTATTTCGCACAAACCGACACTTACTATGATTTTCAGGTATGCCAGACATTGAGCGATGATGAGGTCGAGTTCTTTGGTGTGGATGTCACGGACAAGGTAAAATCGGAGAAATCCCTGAAAGATGCTTCCCAAACCTTGGAAATGACATTGGCTGTAGCCCATATTATTCCGTGGAAATGGGACATGAAGAAACATATCATCGCCTGTGAAGCCAACAGAATCATGCAACACATGAATTTCCCGAGACATTCGGAATCAACCATGTGTACTCATATTATCGAGGAGAACGAATACTTCAAAAGAATACATCCGGAAGATCTGGACAAGGTCAAACTGCTGTACCAGGGCTTGCTTGACGGTACCAAGCAATATGTCAAAGGTGAGTTCAGGGTTCTTTCCGAAAATGGTGGCAAAAAGACTGTTGACTGGATGGAAGTCAATGCCTCTGTGTCGAAATACAATGAGCAACAGCGTCCTGAGGAGCTGATCGGTTCGCTTCTCCTTATTACCGCACGCAAACAGCAGGAAGCCAACCTTATCGCGGCAAAGGAAGCAGCCAAAGAATCAGACCGCCTGAAGTCGGCGTTCCTCGCCAATATGAGCCACGAGATACGCACGCCGTTGAATGCCATTGTAGGATTCTCCAACCTGCTGACAACCACGGAGGACCACGAGAAAAAGCAGAAGTTCATCAACATCATCGAGAACAACAACCAACTGTTGTTGCAACTCATCGGTGATATTCTTGACTTGGCGAAAGTGGAAGCCAACACGCTGGAATTCATTTATAAGCCTACAGACCTGAACGAACTGGTGCGTGGTATAGAGGAGACCATGCGCTCGAAAGTACAACAAGGCGTGGTATTGAATTACACGCTGGGCGCAGCCGATTGCTGTATCGAGGCAGAGCCTAACCGTCTGTCGCAGATAATCATCAACCTGTTGACGAATGCCTGCAAGTTCACAAGCAAAGGAAGCATTACATTCGGCTATGAAGTGCAGGATAATGAAATCTATTTCTTCGTGCGTGATACCGGATGCGGTATATCGAAAGAAGGACAGGAACGTATCTTCCAGCGTTTCACCAAACTAAACGACTTCGTTCAGGGAACCGGACTGGGACTGTCTATCAGCCAAAGCATCGTCGAGAAGATGAAAGGCCGGATCGGTGTGGAATCCAAAGGTGAAGGAAAAGGCAGTACGTTCTGGTTTACGATTCCTTATTTGCCGGCAGCCATTCAAAAAGAAGTCGAAGTGGTAGAAGAACCGAAAGAATCCATAGAACGTGAAAAAGTGACACTGCTGATAGCGGAAGACAACGAAAGCAACTATATGCTCTTCGAGTCGATTCTCAGCTCGCATTACAAACTGATACACGCGTGGGATGGTGTCGAAGCGGTGGAACTCTTCAATGAGCACAATCCGCAGCTCGTCATCATGGACATCAATATGCCCAGAATGGACGGTTACGAGGCTACAAGGGAAATCCGTAAAAAGTCCACGACTGTGCCTATCATCGCCGTGACGGCATACGCGTTTGCTTCAGACAAGGAGAGAATCATGGAAAACGGATTCAACAGCTATGTGTCCAAGCCCATCAATGCGAAAAAACTGGATGAGGAACTGAAAGCCGCACTTGGTTCTCATTTCATCCTTCTCTAAATCTGGAATAAGTAAACCTGATGTATAATTTTTATAGCAAAAAAAATGAGTAAAAAACAATTGAATCACATGAACAATCGTATTGCCGTCCTGTTATTGGGCGGCATAGGGCTGCTCGCCTCGTGCTCGGATGACAACCTTGCGAATGCGCCGGGAACACTGAAGGTAGAACAGAGTGGCGTAGAAGTAAACAACGATGTCGCCGCACTTGCCGGACGTGTGGAAATGTATTCGGTTCCTGACCGTTATGTTGCATATCCGTGGGAACAATCCACCATGTACAGGGCAAGGACAAGGGGGGTGCCTGAACCTCCCGTACCGGGGGATGCCAAGGATATGTCACTATCCGATTTCAATCCGAAGAATCCTTCGGGGAAAAATTTCGTACTCCCGGAAGGAGTAGAAGCGGAATTTAACCTGAACCTGAACGGAGCCAACTTCTATGTGAACGGAAGCATGACACTGGGGAATGTAACCGGAACCGGCCGTATCTATGTGCTTGACGGCGGTAGCCTCTCTTATCCCGACCACTTGGCTGCGAAAGTGGAAATCTATACCTATACAGGAGGTAAGTTCAGTTTCCGTGGTAATGATTTCTCCACCGAGAGAGAAAGTGTGTTCCACACTCAGGAAGACCTTTCCATCCCCGGTTCGTTGAACTCACAAGGAGTATTCAACGTGGACGGAGAACTCAATGTGGGTGGCGAACTGACCATTCATAACGGTGGTATGTCGAACATAATCGTAGGATTGAATGTAGCGGCCAAGACATCGGTAAGTAATGGTATGCTCTATGTGCAAGGCCCGCTGGTATCGCCCGACTTCACAGCCTCAGCCGGTGCTTATATCTTCAGCACCTGCAAGGGTATCTATGAAAAGAGTCTCAGCGTAACTGAAAATGCGGTTTACTATGCCACGTCCTATGTAAAATCACCCGTGACAACCGTCAGTTCAGGAGCGGCATTGACCATGAACGGAGCCGGGCTGCTCGACCTCGGCAATCTGAAAGTGACAGGTGGCGCATCTGTCGAGGTGTCCGGTAACGAATATGCCGTGGTAAATACCACGGGTATCGAAGTGGATCGCGCTGACCTTAGAAACGTATTCAAGGGCAACATGGGATTACACTACAAAGGTGACATCAAAGGTGTAGAAGACCAGAGTAAACTTGAACTTCTTGCGAATGTCAAGATAAATGGGGATGACGATACCCGGCTTGAGGAATCGGAATGTACCCCTGGATATACTCCCGACGCACCGGATGATAACAAAAATGGTGTTGACATTGACCACATCGCACAGATTACCAGCCCGCAGGAACACGACCACTATCTGTCGGCCACCTGCGTGCAATCGGCAAACGGCAATGTATATGTGTCGTATCATAAAAACGGAGCGGAGTATGACGGATGTGCCGAAGTTTTCAGATTCGGTTCCAATAATGAAATCAGCCTGATTTCGTATATGCGCCCGACTGAAGCCCGTGACTTCAACCACCTGATTGTTGATAACGGAAACGTGTTCCTTACCGGCGGTGACAGAAAAGGCGGGTTCCTTGCTTATCTTCCCTTGGGTGCAGACGGCGTATATCAAGGTGGAGAAAGCTCCATGTCCTTTGTCCGGTTAGGTGCCGGCGATGCCAACTGCGTGGTGCGTAACGGCAACTACTATCAAGTAGCCGCCTCCAACGGCTTCCATGCCATCAACGCAACGGACATGACACTTGCCGGACTGAAAGAAACCGAAGGATCTGCCAAGTATATCAACCTGGGCGGTGACAAGTTCGTTGCTCTTAACCTTGCTTCGCGCAATGAAGAGCAAGCCGGTGCGGTAATCACTACCTATGGGCTGAATGACTATACCTTCTCCAACGCCCAAGCCCGACTGACCGATGCGGTGATTACTCCCGCCAACGGCAAGAACGTTTGTCTGTCAGACGACGCAAACATCTATGTGGCTTTGGGTGGCAACGGGCTAAGACGCTATACCGGAGGTGCGGTGAACGGTGAGTTCAGACTGAACGGCAAGGCAAGAGTCAATGGCCTTGACTATGACGACACGTATATCTACGTGGCATACGGCGAAAAAGGATTGCGTATTCTGGACAAACAAACACTGAAAGAAGTGGCGTCATATACCCACAGCGGAGGAAAATCCGCCAACTTCGTAAAAGTAGTTGACGGCTACATTTTTGTGGCGTATGGACTGAACGGATTACAGGTGTTCCGTTTGACGGAAAGATAATTACTATTAGGATTACATAAGGTTTACAAAGGCGTCGTACGTCTGTACGGCGCCTTTAAACTATCATCAAATTTGAACTCAAAATATAAATAAGTAAACAGACATGAAAGAGAAATGTACCATGTCTTCTCTTTTTTTGAAGGGAAGCAACATCTAACCCATTTTGCTACCGAACAGGATGTAGCAGACGAATTTATTGCGTTACTCTCCGAAGCGAGAGACTTTTATCTTCAAGACGTCATCGTAAATGGCAAGCGGTACAGCCGCTATGTGGATGATTTCATCAACAGCCACCGGTATATCAACTGTGACAATGCGGTTTGTAAGAACTGTCACGAAATGAATATTCACATTGTCAAAGGGCTGTTGACCGACTGTGCAGGTCTCGTCAAGAAGTTCTTTACCGCTGACACATTCACTTTTGAGGATTGTATGAGACTGAAGTGGAAGTACGACTTCTACGAGTCATCTCCCGGCAATCCCGGCGCAGATAATCCAATGCGCATTCCTGCGCTTTCTTTTGGCTGCAATTTTTCCAGAGAACAGATGGAAGGTATCGTGGCTTGCGCCACGGCTTTTCATCTGTTTTGTGTTTCTACGCTCTGCATCGAGGACATGGAGGCGCTTTTCTCCTGCCGGGAAGACTTCAGCATCCGGGTAAACAATGTCCGCCACGTGGCTGTCATGTTCGATGCCCTGCTCGAAAACAGGCTCATCGAACCGTACTGGCAGTCCGTTCTTGACAAAGGACGGTTCCTTGTGTCAAAGGACGGCAGGTCGTATGTCTCCGCTTCAAGCCTGTCCACGGCACTGTCTATCGCGAGGATAAAAAAGACAGCCGTCGCCAACGGGATTAGAAAGGCCATCGCCGGATTGAAGGAATGACATGAAGTGCTAAAAACAAGCATATGAAAAAGTAATGGACTGGATTGAATGATGCCCCCCGAATCTGTCACGCAGGTTCGGGGAATTTTGTTTCCGACCGTAAAGGAGTCGCAAATCCTTTTTTAACCGCAGGCTGTTTTTCCTCCCTCTTTTAGCTTCCCGTTCCGGTTCTTACCATATCGCATCATCGGCTATCCTTGCCGGTGCGATTTTCTCATGCAAAGGTATAGCGTCGTGCTGTCCGGTCGTCAAGTACCGCTGTGCTAACGGCCTTCGGAGGTTAACGGCAGCCTTCCCAATTCAAAGATTGACTTTCCGTCCCCCGTCTTTTGCCGGGCAGGGGCAGACGGGATATCGCTGCTCCTGCCTCGTCCTCCGGGGTGGGTATTCCGTTAAGTCTCCCGGCTGTTTACTTGTCTTATCCGTCCCTTACCGCTATTGGTCCTGCATGTAAAATTCCTCCCCGACAAAAAGCCGAAAAGGCTCGATGAAAGGGAAAGTAAAAAAATAACCTATTAAATTTCAAAGTTATGCACAGCAAGATTTTTCAGATTACCCAGACACGGGTGGACAAGGACAACTACCTGAACGAGGACACGCTCATGCAGGGGGACAACAGTCATTTCGATTACTGCGCCGAGATTGACAACGAGGAACGAAAGGAGTATATCGGCTATCTGGTAAACCATGTCCTCCCCAAAGGGATGTTTGAATTGACCTCCGAAGACACAATCCTTTACAAAGGTGGGACGGAAAAATGGAAAGAAGAGTTTGTTTCCGAAATCCGCAAGAGAGCGGAAGCCATTACCCCTGATAAGATGCAGGATTGGATTGGCCCCGTTTACCAACTCGAAAAATTCCTGAAAGACCCGCTGGATACCGGCTACTGGTTCTATACGGACGCAGAGGGCGTACAATCGTATGCCGAACAATCCTATGAGTTCCTTCGGGAAATCTTCGCTCTTGAACCGGGTACGACACTTTACATCGGAGGGGTCATAGACTATCACTTCTGATACTGTCGGATAAGTATCGGAGAGCCGCCCGTCGTACAATCGGGCGGTAAAAATATGGGACGAACTTCTGATGAAGTCGCCCCACATTTCTTATTGAACGATTATCGGTGCATACCTCCGCCGTAATCCTCCTCTTGTACCTCTTCGGCGTGGTATTCCTCCATTTCGTTAAGCTGTTCATTCACCCTTTGCAGGTTGTCGTCCAGCGTGGCGTCGTGGTCGTAAGGAAAACTGTGCTGCGCGATGATGCCGGCATTGGTGGCCGGCCCGACATCGAACGAGTCGGTTTCCCTGTTGTACCCGATATACAGGACTTCACCGCCCGGAAGCTCGAACGCGGGGATTTTCTGCCTCGACACGGCAGCAAACTGCTCCGCCGCCATATCCCGCGCCACCGCTTTTACATCGTCGCTGGCACGGCCGATGCCGTAGCGCCTGATGTGGTCGCGTACTTCCTGCTCCGTGTACTTCAGCATGACCTCGTAGGTTCCCCCGACACTCCCGTTATATACCACGGCGAAATCCTTATCCTCGATAAGGAGGTCATCGCCACGATTACGGAGGGGAGAGGCGTAGGTCTGTTGCTCGTCCATGCCGTTACCGTCATAATACTCCTTGGCAAGCGTCAGCAGTCCCTTATAGTCGCCCTTATCCTTGAGTTCGTCAAGCTGTCTCGTGTCGTCGGCGAACTGGAGGTAAGCCACCGAAGCGTAGAAAATCTTCTCTGTAGCAGATACCTTGTTCTCCTGTTGCTCCTGCTCAGAGACATCCTGTTTCAAATCCAGCGCAACCTTATCCACCTTTTGGGTAATCAGTGAAGCCGCCCTTTTCACGTCAAGAAGCGTTGTCTTGATAAATTGCGGCGATTCCTTCAATTCATCGAGCCATCCTTTGAGATAGGCACAACTGTCCTCCTTGATATGTTTTGTCATGCCGTATCGTTGTGAGACCAGCGCACTGCCGAGTTCGGCCACCAGTTCCTCCTTTGCATATTCCGGAGAGCCGAAAGCCGTAGGTTTGAAGCGGTCGAGTACGCTCTCTGCTCCGGTCGAATGCGTCATCTCATGGAAAAGTGTCCCGTAGAACGCCTCTCCGTCCTTGAACTGCTCCTTCTCGGGCACGACGATTTCATTCTTCGAGATTGAGTAGTAGGCTTGGTCCTGGTGCATCGGCTTGATGGGGCAAATCCAGAGGTTGTCCTTTATCATCATGTCCACAGGTGCGAAGCTGAACTGCTCGCCGTTCCCGATTTTAGGATGTCCGTTCTCCTGTTCCAACTTTTCCCACATCTCCGGACGGGCTTCTTTCAGGTTGGTTTGCGCCACATTGAATACCCTGAATACCTGCATTTTCGGATAGACGTTATACTCTTCTTTCTCTTTGTCTGAGAGTTTCTTGTAGTCATCGTACTTGATTTTCTCTTTCGTCTCCTTGTGTATGCAGGTAAACGTCGTCAGCATGACCGGGAACGACTTCTCTCCGCGCAGCACCGACACACGGGGCAGCTCCTGTCCATCCTTGCCGGGCTTGTTGAGCCGCTGCACGCAATCAAACGTGCAGAAGCGTGGAATTGTATAGCCCTCCTTCTCGCAATGCAAGAGCAACATAAAGGCGTTCATGCCGTTGTACTCACGTCCGGAGAGGTTACGGGGCCATTGCAGTGCGCCTTCGGTGAACCACGGCTTCCTCCAGTCACCCTGGATGCTCTCGATTTTCTCAATCATCATTTCCGCAAAAAGGTCCAGTGCCTTATCCTCGCTGCTCGGCCCATCGTTTTTCGGTTTTCTATAACCAGCCATGACCGTTACTGATTGAAGTTATCCTGCGATGCGGCATATTGCGCGAGTTCCTCCACGCGGCAGGAAATGTCCGGTTTCCCGTTATGCAGCGAGACAGCCATCTCGCCCTTGACGTCCACCTTGATACCCGGCTGCATCCACTCCTCGCACGCTCCGTTGAAGCAGAAGAAACGTACCCACTGGTATTCGAAGCCGTCATCTACCTTCTCCGTGCTGAACGCCGAGAACACCGTGTAAGGTTTGTCGTTCTTATCCTTTCGCTGCTCGATGTTCTTGCCCACCTTGCCCCGGAAGGCCATCTCGCCCTTGAGGGAGTCCGCGTCGTCCGCCGAAGCCGTGCCGATCCGGTCGGCGAAAAGGTTGAAATAGAGTTTGTCGCCCCGACGTTTCAGGTACATCGTACCCGTAACCGCTGCACGCGAGCCGTTTCGGTAGCCGGCGGCTTCCTCCTCGTTGCCGTCCTTGCTTACACTGATTTCGACCGTACCGTTCTGGCCGTCCTTACCTTGGATTGCGACACGGAGCGGGAAAGACAGAAACATCTTATCATCCTTGCCTGTGCGTGTCGAAGCGTCACGGCCGATAACGCCGCACACCGTTACATTACATTTAATCATAATTCCTTTGTCTTTTAGTGATACATATGCCACTTCGGACAATGTGAGGTCTGTTGAAGTTGAATACGCTGAAAAAACACGTCCTAATCGGGAGCGCGTATCTTGATATAGATAATCCATGCCGCAATCAGCACCTGCACGCCCACGATGACAAGTGTCGCCACCAGCCCGAACAACCGGTAGCAGCCCAGAACGTGCAGCCCGAGAACGGATATCCCGAACAGACACCGGCATAGCTCTATCATCACGCATCTTATCATATCGCCATGCCTTTACCGTTTCAGATTTTCCGCTTGCCCCTGCTGCTCGGACATTCCCTGCTCGAAGTTCCTCGAAGCCGTTTCCGAGAGGATGACGGTGTTCAGCAGACCTGCCACACGCAGCCGCTTGGCTTCTTCGGAGAGGGTTCCGTTGTTCAGGGTGGCCGACAGGCGGCTCAGCTCGGCGGAGGTCAGTTCACGTGATACTTCGACGCTTCCGTTATCCGCTCGTAGCATGGCCTTGTCGTTTTCCCCGATTACGAGTTCGCAGGCTTTCATGCCCGTTACCAGCGATTCCAAGTCAATTCTTCGGCTGTCCATAGCCGCTGATACGGCCGCCCTTTGTTCTTCCTCGTTCTTGCTGTCGATCTGTGCCGCCAGCAACATCAGGGAGGTGAAAGCAGTCATCGCCATCTCCACTATCGGGTCGTTGCACCCCGACATTCCCACGCCGCTGTCCTCTGAGGAGAGCAGCTTCTTCATCCATGCGTCGGGAGAAAGGGGCTGGTTCTCCTTGATACTTTCCGCATCCCTGTATTTGGCGAGCAGGTCGTTCCCGTTGTGCAGTGCTTGTTGCTTGATGTTGCCCTTCTGCGCTATCTCGGCCAGGTATGCCGCCGGATCAATATCCCGCTGCGTACCGTCCGCGTGAATCTGCCTGACACCGAAATGCAGATGCTCCCCGGTCGTCCGTGTTCCCGTATTTCCCGAGGTGCCGAGCCGTTGGCCCGCCTGCACCGTGTCGCCGGCCTTCACGGCGATATCGCCGAGGTGCATGTAGGTACACTGCACCTTGCTGCCGTCCTGACGGGCATACTCCACCGTGACGGATTTGCCGCCGGGTGTGTTGCCCTTGCCATTGACGGCGACGACCTTGCCGCCTTTCTCGGTGGCCAGTACCGCGTCTCCCTTGCACCGGATGTCTATCCCCGTGTGCATCCGTTTCGTCCCGTCTATCGGGTCATGACGCATCCCGAACGGAGAGGTGACGAACAGAAACTCCTCCCGTTCGACCGGAAACGAATACTCCTTCGCGTTTTCCGATTCCCGGAGCGGGTTCTCTTCCACGCCGAACTGCTTTCCCTGCGCCTCCATCTCCCGCACAACTTGACGGTCGTACTCCTGCAGCCCGTTCCGTTCGATAATCTGTTGCAGGCCGGCGGCATAGCGTCCGCCTGTAGCATAACCCGCTTGTTCAAGACCCTGCGTCCATCCCTTGTAGTCGTCCGGAGCGAGCATGAAACAGCGGGCATAACGGGCATTTTCTTTCAGGAAACGGGAGTGATGCTCGTATGACTCGCTCACGCTGTCGTAACTGCAGAACTTCTCGTTCGGCTTGTCATCGGTATATAACCCGTAACGGCCACCTTCCGCTATCCACTCCGGCGTGGCCTTGATTCCGAAATGGTTGTTCTCGGTCAGTGCCAGACGGCTTTGGCCGTTGCTGCTCTCCAAAATTCCCTGCGCCAGCGTCACGGATGCGGGAATGCCGTACCGGCGCATCTGTTCCATCGCATACTCCGCATATTGCGCTGCATATTCTTGATTCTTGCTCATTTATCTTACTTCTTATCTATGAATACCTTTGTGAACCTCTTCTTCGGCCTCGTTCTTCTCACTGACTGCCCGTTCCTCCTTCACTGGTAAATCGCTGATAACGATACGTTCGCCTGCCATGACGAGTGCCGACAGATTTTTGTCTACCAGTTCCTTCGCAAATTCAACGGAAGCCGTAAAACCCTTTTCAGAAGCAGGTTTCTCCAACGGAAGCGCCAATATCTCCGCGCCCCTTACCGCATCCTCGTTGTACAGCCGGTAAACACTCCCGGCCCGAATCAACTGCAAGGCATCGGGATGTTTCTCCTTGAGTTCGTTCCATTGCTTCCGCTGTGTGGAGACAGCTTCCGCATGGCTTTCCGTTACCTCCCTGTTTTGCTGTTTGGCAGCCTCCTTCTCCTGTTTCTCGCCGGTGTTCTCTTCCAGCGTCTGTCCCTTACGCAACACGTCGGCAAAGAGCGTAGCCGCCAGATGCCGCTTGTATTCCGTTTTGTCCTCGGCCGCCATCATGCGTTGCCTCTGCTGCGGGGTAACGCTCCTGGGCTGCATCTTCTGTCCGTCGATGGTCGCTACGCATTGGGTATCACCCTGCTTGGTCTTGTACACGGACACCCGCTGGATGCGGTTCAAGTCGATGTCCCGCGCCTCGGTGCTGAACAGGTCCACCTTCAGGTCAGGTTGCACTTCTGCCAACATATAGTATTTATGCGCCAGCTCCATGCGGACCTTTTCGATGTTATCCATAGACTGCTTGAGGGTGGAGAAGAAACGGTTCACATCCTCCTTGTCCGGATAGACGCTGTATCCTTCTTTGTTCTCGGGCTTGATGTAGAGCGCCCAACGCCTTTTGTCGTCCGGAATCATCTCCGCACGGGTTATGTTCACATCGTTCGCCCGTCTGACCGCAGAGGTTACGTCCAGTGTGGAGAGCGTCTCCATCGCCCAGTTCTTCAACCGGGCCAGCGTCACCTGCTTCTCGGCGAAATAGCTGTCATCAGGCCGGTATCCCAAAACACCATCAGGATTAAAGAACCGCACACTCTCGATACCCTCTCTACGCAAGACCCTGCCGATACGGGCCTTGTTCATGCCCGGTATTTCGTTGTCCACCTCCGGCGATGCGCCGGCAGGGAGTATCACGTCCGCCGATTTCTTGGTGGGGTCAATGACGATAACAATGGTTTTATTCTCCTTGTTAGGATGCTGCCTGATTTCGTCGGCCACGAAATAATGCTTGGGCAGTTGCTCCTTCATGTCCGAGGTCTGGCGTCGGTTGCGCAACGTGGCGTACTCGATTTTCTCACCTTTCTCTGCCTTGCGAATCACTTCAAGGGCGTTGTTTACATCACTTTCCAGCGCGTCAATCAGACAGGGATTCTCTTTGAGTTCCCGGTTCCAGTAGTCCACCAGTTTCAGGCTTTCGTCAGACAGACGGGCCGGAAGTCCCAGTTCCAGCATCTTGATTCCCGAGGCGACTTCCACGACCAGACGCTCCTGCTTGAGTGCATCTTCCGAAGGAGCCATGCCGTTCTTCATCACCATGCCTTCACGGGCGAGGCGTTGCTGGTGTCCCGTGGCGCTCACAATCTGCCGCAGGGCTTCCTGCACGTAGTCATTGTAATGTTCGAAATCCCGCTGGCGCGGCATATAGACAGCATCCTTGTCCGTTTCGTAGTGTGGCATCCCGCAGCCGTCCGAGCGCACGGGCACAAGATTGTCCCGCATTTTCAATAGGAAACTGTTGAAACGGCCATGCAACCGTCGTTCGTCGGCTTCCGAGTAACCTCTCTCCACGGCACTCCCGTCTTTCAGCAGCACCGAGTCGTAAGCCGCTTCGTCCACATAGGGAAATGTCGTCTGGTCGATGTTGAAGAGTGTGCGGATCTCCCGGTTGTGTACGCCCTTGTACTGTTTCCTTACCTCTTCGTCCAGCTTCAGATAAGCCTTCCGGCTGATAATATCCTCGGGGTTGTTGCGGTGGACGTATTTGTTCCAGTTGTAGAACAGGAACGGCACGCCCTGCTCTTGTTCGCGTACCGCCGTGCCTCGTGCCTTGGCATCGCTGTAAAGGGTGAACAGGTTCGTCTTGCACCCGTTCCTGTCAGAATGAAGGGCCATGAACAACCCGTTGAAAGGACTTACGGCGACACCACGCGGATAAAATTTCGGGTAGCCTTTACCTGTGGCGTTTAACCAGTGCCCTCCGGCGTTCGACGCCTCGTTCAGAGCCGTGGAGAGCAGGGCGACCTGCTTCTCCTGGGCGTTCTTTTCTATTTGCGACTTCTCTTTCATATTCGTATATCTTTTTCATTGACAGTACTATTGGATACCTCGTGTCCGCACAACGGTCTCCGTCTCCCCGTTGTCGTAGTTCTGTGAGGCAATCTGGCGGAGCCGGTCGCTTTGGGCGAGTATGGCGTTGGCCAGCGTATTCAGCGGCAGTGCCCCGGCACGGTAGGCATCCGCCACCGTAGGGCTGAGCTGTACGGTACAAGGTACCCGGTCTATCGTAGCGATCAGCGTGTTGCCCTGCAGCACCGGATTCACGATGCGCGGGTTCAGCGGTTCGTCCGTGTAATGCTTGTACTGCACGTTCCCGCCGTCGGTGCTCCGGCTCGGTTGTTCCCGTCCCAGCATCTCGTGTCCCGCCTTGTTCAAGAGGTTCGCGCCGCCCATACCGATAAGCAGCATTTTCAGCATCGGGTTCTTGATGAACACCCCCGCCACGATACTCGCTATCGGCAGCAGGTTATCCTTTATTCCCAGCGATTGCGTCTTTCCCGTGAGCACACCCAGCAGAATGTCGGGCAGCATGGCCAGTATATAGCCGAGGTTGCCCGTGATATCACCGAGACCTTCCAGTCCCAGAGAGCGCACCAGAGTGTCCCATCCGCTCTCGTTGGTCTGTCCGGCCTGCACCTCCTGTACCGTCTGTTCTTCCCGTGCCTCTTCATCGGCCGGGACGGTTTGCTCCTGCACTTCTTCTTCCACTTTTTCCACCTTTTCCCTCTGTTCGCCTTCCGTGCGTGCCTGTCCGGTCGCCGTAACCTTATGCCTTGCCATACCCTGCAAGTAGGCTTCCTCCTGTCCGGGAGCGATGACAAGCGGCACACCCTTGTACCGTTCTGCTTGTTTCCGTTCCTCTTCGCTCTCCCTGTTGTTCCCGTACCACATCGGTACCTCTTTCTTTCCCGTTTTCCACCAGTCCATATAATTAAAACTCATTACCGGAATTTTCTTTTGCAACTGTCCGTTGGCTTCGGCCACAAGTGTATTCTCTTTGGATAGCATTGCGGCGGCTTCCTTGCGGAACCCCTCGAACACGTTACCGTTGCTGCCGAACACCCCCTTGCTGATACATTGCTCCACCGAAAGGTCCTCCGGTTCTTTGGATGCGAAATGGTCGGTGACGGCCGAGATAGCCACATCCGCACCGACGAACCGGGCGAACGTCGCCCATGAACCCACGCCGCCCATCATAAGGCTATCTGCCGAAGCCCCCAATACTTTGGCCGTTCCTTTCTCCAACCTGCTTGGTCGGTAGGCAGCCTCGCCGCGTCTCTCGATCTCTTCGGCCAGCGGCGAACGGCTCAATGTCTGCGATAGTCCCAGCAGGCTCGATTCTGCCGCTTTGCGGATAATGTAGTCGGCTGACGACTTGGGCATCCGTTCCTTGACCAGTTTGTCAATCATCAGTTGCTCCACCCGGTAGTCCACGTAAGCGTAGGCGATATCACAACCCAGCTCCCCGGACAGCGCGTCGTAACGCTCCCTGCCGATTTCCCCTACAACGGCGCTGCGCCACTCGCCGGCCACGTAGGCGAGGTCATGCTGTATCTCTTTCGATGCAAAAATCTTACTCTTGCACATTTCAATGTAGTCCTCGGTTGTCTTGGAGTTCCATTCGCCCGTTACCTTGAGTGTCTGGTAAGGGTCGGACAACGGTTGGGCCGATGACGCCATCATGCTCAGGATGCCGCCTAGGGACGTGGAGTATTCCTTCATCTCTTCGCCCTGTTTGCGGGTCAGGTAGGATTGCGTCTCTCTCATGACGGGCGCGAGATGGCTATGGAAATAGTCGCCCATGAGTGCCTCTATCTCCGCGAATCGTTTGCTCTGCTTTATTCCGTCCATATAAAATATGTATGTCTATATCATGTTTATCTGTTTCAGGAGTTGTTCTTTCGTCTGCTCGATGGCATTGTGGTACACCTCCATCTGCCGGGGAAAGAACTCTTCGAGCCACGCGTCCTTCTCTATACGGTCGTGAATGAAGCGAATGGCTTGTTCCCGTTCGATTTCCACCGATGCTTCCCCTTCCTCCCGGTTGTTGAACCACGCCTTCGTCCACCAGCGGATTCCGGCACGGTCGGGATAGACGGAGACGATTCTCGGTATGTCAAAACTCTGGATGTCGATGTTCAGCTCCGCCAGCGGGTCGATGACACCGCCGTGGGCTACTGGTTCGTCATGAAGTTTTTTTTTACGCCGCCTCCGCCCGTCGTGGAGAGGTACACCTCGTGCCGCAGGGCAAGGTAGTTCAGGAAATCCGCTATCAGCAGGTTCTGTACCTTGCAGGCCAGCGGCATGGCCTTTTGCCCCAGCCCGAGGGGATTGGCGATGCTCGGCATCTGCTCATAGAAATACTCCTTCACCGCACCCATTGTAAAGATATGGCGCAGTGACTGCTCCGTGTGTTCGGGCAGGCGGTACGCCCCATGCTGCAAGTCCTCCATGTAGTGCGGCAGGAAGCGTAGCATCAGCTCCTCAATTTCCTGCCGGTCTTTCTCATAATCGGTCACCGGCCCCGGTTCCGGCCCGTAGAAGCCGGACGCTTCGTTCCCGACGGCCTCCTGTAGCGCACGGATATTTCCGTATAGCATAGTCAGAAATTCGATAGGGTTCAGTTCCTCACCCTTGAAGCGGACTTCGATATGCAGTCGCTCACCGCTCAAAGCTACCGTCTGCCCGGCCTTGACACGCTGCCCGAACTGAGCATAGACATTCGACAGATGTCCGTATGTCACTTCGTATTCACCGTAGCGTATCGTCTGGCAGATGCCATGCACAGGGTCGTTGCCGACACCCGATACGATACCGCCGGCCACCGCCGACAAGATGTGGCACCGTACATTGAAATCAATGCCGTGATGAAAGAATTTCTCGCCCGTTTCCGGGTGCGTCTGCTCGCCGTAGCCGAGCGACAACTCCACGTCTTTTCCCTGCGGCTCCTCGAACGGCATACAGTAGCCGCTATCGGAATGCAGGATCATTTCTTCTGTATATTTCATTGTTTTGTATTATTTTGTCCTTCTATCTTCTCATTCCGCCGCCCTGGTTCTGCTCCTCCGGAGAGAGTGCTGGTGCTTGTGCCCTCGATACACTCTCCTGTGGTGCCGTGCGGAGAACACCCGCGTTGTTGCCGATGAGTAGCATTCCCAGGAACAACCCGGCAATCTTGCCCAGCCAGCCGCGTTGTCCGAACACGAGAAACGCTGCGGCGACCAGCCCCGCGATACTCAACCCCGACACGTTGCCACGGCCAAGGTTGCTGAAGAATCCGCCGAGCATATTCAGGAGACCGCCCCCGGAGGTTGCCTGCATAAAATTCGACACACCGTTCAACTGTGAACCGGCACCTCTTACCGCACTGCCTATTGCCGAAACGGTCTCACCGGTCTTCTCCTTCAATTCCCGTGTGTCATCGACCGTACCCGCAAGGACGTTTGTGGCGGGTTTGCCGACCATGGCCTCGCTGACAATACGTGCGACACTCGCGTCCGTGGTCAGCTTTTTCCAGCCCACATAACCGAATGCACCGCCGACGGTTGCCGTCTTGACTGCCTGCCCGGCTCCGCGAAGTGTCTGCGAGGGATGCAGTACCGCATTGCCCATGCTCTTGCCTGTAGCCGCCGTAGCCTGTCCGGCACCTCTCATGGCCTTGCCGCCATATTTCAATATCGTATTCCAAAATCCCATATATCTTTGTTTTAAGGTCTTACATTCTTTCCAATCTGTCGCCAACGCCTGCGGGCTGCTTCCACAATGTCGCGTTTGTCGGTAACGGGACGTGCCCCCTCGTCAATCTCCCGCCAGATGTCGCCCATCGTGGTGTACTTCACCGCTTTGGTCAGCCGTTGCAGTTTCTTGTTCATCATCTTGAGTTTCGGACGGATGCCGAAAACAATCTCTATGCGTTCCCGTTCCGTCATCTTGTTGTCCGAAAGGCACGCCGTTCGGATGTCGTTCACAATCTCCACACTATTCAGTATCAGCTCCCGGTAAATCTGGTTGCGCCGCGTGGAGAGGGCGACGGCCAGCGCATTGGTCGTCTGGCGGCTCACCTGTTTCGTGAAGTCTCCCATATTGTCGGTGAGCTGCGATATTTCGTGATAGAAGCCATAAATCTGCGCCGCGTAACAGACAATCGACCGGAATGAGTTCAGGTAGTTGTTGAACTCCCGTTGCAGGTCGGTCGTGGCTTCCACTTCCTCCTTGGTCCATATATGCCCTGTGGTCTGCATCAGCATGACTCTCTCCTGATTCTTCAGCTCCTTTTGTGCTTTGTCCGTGTAGGCCAGAATCATTCCGGCCAGCACGGGGTCATTCTGTGCCCGTCCCTTGGAGATGCCGATGCACAGCAGCATAAAACAAATCGTGAGTGCCCGTTTCATAAGCAGTCGTGGTTAACGTGAAACAACGGCAGCCCTGCGCCAGCGTGTCAGGGCCATACGGGCCGCCTCGCCGTTGCTGCGGTCGAGCATCCCGGCAGTTACATTGGCCCACACGTCATTGAGGGTATAATATCGTATGCTCAGGTAGAGCAGGTGCAGTTTCCGGCTGAAAACCGAGAGTTTGTCGTTCAACTCCCACAGGGTCTTGCTCCGTTCCGCGCCCGTGAGCATATTCTCCGTTCCGCCCTTGGCCACGGCGTCATTGAGCAGCGTGAACACGGAGACCAGTTCCGTGGCCGTCTCAATATAGAGGTTGTTCATGCTCATGCCGGCGACAATGCCCTGCGGATTGTTAGAGATAGCCTTGCCCAGCTTCCCCAGAGTGAGGAAGATACGCACACCGTCGTTGTACAGGTGGGTGCAGGCTTTCAAAGACGAAGCGTAACCGCTCGCCGTCTTGAGGTAACTGTTGTACTGCTTCTCCCACTTGTGTATTTGGTTGAACTCTGCCGCAATAGCGTTCTGAAGCAACGCTGTCTGCGTCTGTTCCTTGATTTGCTTCTCTATCTGCCCGTTTATCAGTTCGTTTCCCTCGACCAACGCCGCCCATTCCAACGGATTCGAGGCGGCAATCTGTGCTTTGCCACGTTGCGGTAGCAGACAGAGGGCAACGGCGACCAAAAAGATGTTAATGATTCGTGATTTCATATATTCCCTTTTTTCGTTTATTGTATTCCACCCGTTCGCGGATCAGCGGCACGATGTCGTCGTTCCGCCTGATACCCCTAAGTTCGAGTCTCGGCGTATTCCGGTCCATCGAGAAGATAATGACCGTTTTCAGCCCGCAGAGCTGTTGCAGCAGGCTTTGGTGTTCCTGAAAATCTACAATACGGTATAGCTCCATGTAATCGACCTTGCGCAACAGAAGCCCGTGTTCACTGACAAGCTGCTCCCCGCCGATACGGTAGCGTATCAGCCGCAGGTAAATGAAACGGTATGCCAGCACAAGGAGCAGGAACAGGGAAACCGCCGTCGCCATACCGCACAACGGCATGGCCTCCATGCCGCCGTACACCAGTCCCGCCACGCATACCGACACCAAATGCAGCTCGTCGATGACGAACTGCATCCCGTGAGGCCGCAGCACGACGTTCCGGAATCGGGCTATGGGGGGGTGACGGCATCATCGGTGAAAACGTGTTTGTCGTTCCTGTTCGGGTTCTTCCTCTCTGGCCTGCTCTTTTTCAGTGGCTTCTTCCAACTTACGTTCTGCCTGCAGTTGCTCGTTCCAGTCTTTATTGGGATAGGCAGGCTGCTCTCGGATATCGGGAACATCATTCTTTTTATCCAGACCGAGAAAATCCCGCAACCCCTCACGGAACTCTTTGTAATGCTTGTTCACGATATCCACCTGAGCTTGTATGTCATCCGGATGGCACAGTCCGCTCGAACGCATCGACATGGCTTCTTCCCACTCGCTCTCGTACCGTCCGTAACTGGTCTGCAAGGTTTCCGGAAGCAGGTATATTTCACCGCTGTCCAAATCCAGGTCCTCACGCACGGTATCGAGGTAAGGTTTCCGTTCGGGGGTCTCTTCGATGGTGGAACGCATTACGCGGTACTTCTCCGCCTGAAAGTTCTTGTAGAACTCCATCCCTGCCAAATCCGTGTCGAAACAGACATGATGCCGGGCAGGAAGAGTGGCGGAAAGCACACCCCGCATCTGCGCTACGGTCGGAGAACCGCCCGTGGAGACGAAAACCGCCTTTCTCAACTCCTTGTTCTGTGCCTGATGGAGCTGGTAATAGGCCATCGCGTCATAGGCACTTTCGAACCAATATATATGTTTGGCTTCCGCGAGCGGTGTCTTGGCCGGGCTGGCTATCCATAGCCCCTCGCTCGAATTGCTGCCTTCGGCCTTGCCCTTATAGCTACCGCTCCCGTCCATGCGGGCACGCCCGCGCTCCTCAAGACCCACGACCGTACCGTCGCCCTTGGGCAGGGTAAGCGGAAACGACAAGTTCGTGTAGGCTGCTCCATCCGGGCGGTGTTTCGTCGCCAGACAGAAATCCCGGTGAAAGGCGTATTGCGTGTAAAGGTCGATACCCCGGTTCTTGAAGTAGGGATAGAACCTCTTCTGCGTCTCACGGTTCTGCGGGTTGAACTTGTGGATGTCGTAGTCCGCGATGTCGAACGGCTTGACATCCCGCTTGGGCTGGATGATACGCGTCTCGCGGTTCTCGATGGGATGGTTCAGCAGTCGGTTGCATACGAGATTGACCAGCCGGTCGCCGGACATTCCCGCGTGGTACTCCGAGAAAAACTGCGGATGTTCCTTGATGAACGAAATGAGGTTGTACACCTTCTGCTGTTGTGCATGGAAGCAGCACCGCCCGTTCTGCGTGACAATGAACTTATCGCCACGAATGCGTCGTCCCTCGCTGTCCAATCGGACATAAGAGGGATAACGCAGGCCGTCACGCTTGTTCAGGTGGTAGCCCGCGTCTATAAGCACGTCCTGAATGGTCAGTCGTTGCAGAAAGTCGTCGTATGTCAGATCTCCTTCTCTCATGGCCTTATCTCCCCATTCTCATGTCGTTCACCTCACGGTTCATCTCCGCCTCGAAAGCGCGTATTGCCACATCCCTCGGCGTGTCCACGCCGGGTTTGAAGTACGGGCGCAGCGGACCGCCGAAACGCTCGCCGTAGATTTCCGGGCCGTGATGATGGTGATGCAGACCGTGTACGACACCTGCCGTCACCACCGTACCGGCGGTAAGGGCGGCGAAGATCTTCACGCCGAGACCACGCTGCGCCTCCGGACGCATCTTCATGTCCACCTCGCTGAAAATCTTCGAGAAGAGCTTCATGCGGTGATAGTCGTCCACGGCAAGGAATTTGTCGTAGTTTCGTTGACTGATTTCGTGGCTCATAACCTGCCCGTCAATGACTGCTGTCATTTTATACTTGCCCTCCACCGGGGAAGGGTGTACGCCGATTTCGGTCACTTCGACCTCTCTGCCGTGCTTCTCCTCCCTGTACCATCCCTTGTTATCTTTGAGGTATTGCAGGTCGCGTCCGTCCACGGAAGCGGTCATGCCCTCCCGTATATCCTCTTCCGGAAGCCGTGTTTCCAGCGGCGCAAGGACTTCCTGCTCCTGCTGTTGCCGCTCGGCCAGTTCCTGCTGCACTTCGGGATGCAGGGCAAGCGAGATGCGTCGCTCATTGTTGAGTGCCTCCATCGTCACTTTGTCGGCGAAGTCCGCCCCGACAACTCCGTTCAGCACTTCCAGCCGCTTTTCTACGGAATGCTCCTCAAGGGAGTTGGCGGTCAGGATGGCAATCTCATCGTCCCTCAGGTCGTAAACCATATCGGCGGCTACCTGTTCGGACTGCACGGTCAGCGTCCGTGCCTCCGCGTCCACGATAAGACCGTGCGAGGCAAGGCATTCCTGCCATTTCTCGTTGGAGAAATAGACAGGAGAGGTTATCAGTTCCTTGTAGGGGCGTGCCGGGTCCTGACTGCGCGGACGGTTGACCATAGGCGTAATGACCGCCTGCAGGTTCTGCAGCACGTCGGTCTGCTGCATAAGGGCAGGCTGCGTTTGCCGGCCACCCTTGTAGTAGAAGCCGTAACCGCCCGATTGCAGTTCGCCGGGTTTCATGCGTCCGTCGGGTCGTTCAGGGACGATGGGTGCTCCCGGATAGAAGAGCTGTCCGCCCACACGGCGCAGGTGGAAGCCCCACTGGTGGCGCGGCGTCCAACCCAAAAACGGGGGCGGCATACCCAGCCGTCCCACACGTCCGTACTCGCCGATACCTATGCGATAGCCGTGCAGCCCCATAGCTACACGTCCGTTGGCATTGCGGGCGTGAACGAAGTTCTTAGGCATATGGAAATCATTGCCTACAATACTCGTGAACACGTTATAGGCTTTCTTGTTGGCCGCGTTTGTTCCCCAGTCTGTCAGGGCCAACATCTGACGTTCTGTAATCGGATAGGTCAGCAACGGTGAATCGTGTCCCTGCACGAGAAGCCGGTAGCCCATGCCGTCGCTGACCACATGGGCCTGCATCCCGTTACGCCTTAACAAGTCGTGCATTTCGGGTTGCAGGTCCATCTGTCGGGGATTTGTATTGGTTCGTATCGCCATAGTCTGAAATGATGTTTGTAGGTTATCTACGCGTCACCGGCTTCCATAGCCGCCTCCAACTGCTCATCCTTATGGTGGACGAACTCGGCAGCCGTCTCGTCGCTGATAGTGAGGTTGTTCTCCTTGCAGTAGCGGATGTACTCTTCCTGCCACTCGGCCGAGAAGTGATTGACGTAATCCAGCCAGCCGTATTCGCCGCGCTCCATCTTCTCGACAAGCACCTCTTCGGGATAGTATTGATGTTGTGCCATATTCTCCGGATGTTAAGGTTTTACTTGTGGAGTGCTGCGGCAGCGCGGTTACGCTCTCCGCTCTTTTTCTGCTCATTCCACAGCTCCTCGGTGTATTCTTCCTCGGGAACGTAGTCAAGGTTGCCGTCACCGTCCATCATCCAGCAGCCATAACAGCCGAAGGTGTATTTGTCCCACTCGCGTTTGGTCTGCTCCTTCCATTTCTGCTCGTCGCCCGAACAGAATCGGATGCCGGTCTTGGTCTGGAGGTCTATGCCGACTGTGACAGGCTCGCCCGCCACCGCCAACGTCAAAGGCTCGCCGTGCTGCAGTCCCTTGACTTCCACCGGACCGAGGTGCAACTCATCGGCCAGCACTTGCAAGTTGCGCCCGATAATGGGCGTGGGTACTGACATCACTTGGTTCGTCTCGGGGTCTATCTGCACGAACGCCTGGCTGTGGCGCCCGTCCGCTGTCTCCACCTCCGCGATAATCGCCTTGCCCGCGAGCAACTGTTTCTGTTGCGCTTCATCGTACCGTTCCAGCGGCGAGGATTTCAAGACGGGATAGAATACCACATCCGCCTGTCCGTTATCCATGCGGACAAGGACGAAGCGGGTCCGGCTTTCGACGGTTTCGCCGTTCTCATCGCTGATGCGGACGGGAAGCACGGGAGAGTGTCGCCCGTCACAGATTTCATCCAGAACACGCATCGGCAAGTCTTCGATCATCTCCTGTGTGAGACCGAAACGGGCCAGTGTCTGATAAGGTAATTCCGTAAGTTCAAATCGTACTTTATTCATACTTTAATTTAATTTTGAATTATACATCGCAAAGATAGAACGTTTTTATTTTGCACTATAAAACCAAACTATATTAGTGATTTATAAGGTATATTTTTTATAATCAAAGTATGATTTTATCGCAAATATCATACTTTAAATAGAAATTTAATCGTACTTTATGCAGAAAAAGGAGAGGCAACGGCACAACTTGGACGGAGCTTGTTATCTTTGCCCTCATGAAAAAAATGATACTGACAATCATGTCGGGCATTTCACTCTGTGCAATGCCTGTGCAGGCGCAATTCAACACCATCGCCACGGTTTCCAACCGATACAAGGTAGAGGTGTTGCGAAAGGGTATGGATAAAGCGGAACCGACATCCGTAGGTGCGGTTCCGGCACAGGGCGCATCGGCGGACATCCCCGCATCCGCGCCGCCCGTTGTTGAAAGCCACAAGGAAAAAAGCCACAAGGAAATATGGGTAGGGCGTTACCTGAGCGTGAGCTATCCGTTGCAACGGATAAAGATAAATTCATCTTACGGCTACCGGAAAGACCCGTTTACCGGGAAAAGGAAGTTCCACAACGGCATTGACCTGCACGCGCGGGGCGACGAGGTGCTGGCTATGATGGAGGGCGAGGTCGTGAAGGTCGGACAGGACAAGACATCCGGCAAATATGTAACCTTGCGGCACGGCGACTACATCGTCAGCTATTGCCACCTCTCGAAGGTACTCGTCGGCAAAGGTACGACGGTTCGCCCACGCGACGTGGTGGGCGTCAGCGGCTCGACGGGGCGTAGCACGGGCGAGCATCTGCATATCACCTGCAAGCTCGACGGCAAAAGCATCGACCCGCTGCTGGTACTGGATTACATCAAATCTATACAGGAGGAATGCGTGGCGGCATTGGCTGCGCTATGATTTTCTCTTTCGGTGGATGGTGTCCGCATAGAAATCGCTCCACACGTTCAGTTTTACGAGGAACAACGGCGGCATGGTAATAGTCTTTCCATAGAAGATGGCGGCCACGACCTTGCCACCGCACCTTTCTATCTCCTTCTTGTAGTCGGCCACGCTCTGCCCGGTCGTCAGCACGTCATCCACGATAATAATTTCTTTTCCTTTGATGTTCCTCGTGACACGATAATTCCGTTCGAGTATGCGGTTCTTGCCGCCTTTGGTCTCATGCAGGCTTTCCCGTTCGTCGAACACATCGACATCATACAGCCCCGATGTCAGTTCCTGACGGTGCTTGCCGATATACCAGTCGAGCCGTTTGAACCGCTGCCCGTATTTTATCCAATTGCTGCACGGCATGAACATGATATGGTAAGGCTTTCCATCCGTCTGCAGGGCGGCCATGCACGCCTTGAAGAACTCGATGCCGTGAGCTTCGCCATTCTTGAACAGGTAGAGTGAACGGCAGAAAGCCCGTTGTTCCTCGCTGAGCAGTTTGCCGTATCGGGACGGGTAATAATGTCCGTAAAAGGTCATCCGTATGCCGTGCGACTTGAACGGTTTGAGTGGAAGTTGGTCCTCGAACCGCTCGGGATGTGAGAAACAGAACATGCGACAGGCGTCCCGATGACCGGCCATGACCGCCAGACGGCAATAGCGGTCGCGCTCTCCGGCAGTGTCGGCCATCCGTGCGGCGGCATACGCCGCCTCTCCGGCTTTCCGTTTCCAGAATCCGATGATACGCCACAGCACACCGATAAGGCAGAGCAGGAACAGGAATATAATTTCAGGTTTTATGGCTATCGAAGCGTTTGTCTCACATTTACTAAAAGGACATGCCTTTTAATCGTTTGATATTCTGATATTTTATAGATACCGCTACATTTTACGCGGTGAACTGTGAATTTTTACGCGGCGGCGAGCGTCGCGAACCCAGCCAGCTTACTCCAACACACTGTCCAGATGGGCATAATTCAGCAGGCTGATTTCTCCGGCTGTGTTTTCGAGCGTGCCCGCATAGACCACCGCCTTGCCCTCTACAGGACCTTTGACCCAGCCGTCCATCTGTTTCAACGCCTTTTCAAAGTCCGCATGGTAAGTCATTGCCGACTTGATTTCGATACCGTAAAATCCCAAACCTTTTTTCAGCAGCAGGTCTATCTCATTCTGGTTCGAGTCCCGGTAGAAATAGAGGTTGCTCTCCTTACCCCGGTTATACCGCCGTTTCAACGCTTCCATCACGATGAAGTTCTCGAACAGCGCCCCCCGCATCTTATCCCGGGCAAGTTGTTCCGGAGATTCGATACCGAGCAGATGGCAGGCAAGCCCCGTGTCCGTAAAGTAGAGCTTGGGGGTTTTGGTTAGCCGTTTGCGCGTATTCTCGAAATACGGGGGCAGCAGGGCCACGATATAGGATGCCTGCAAGACGGAGAGCCACGCCGTGACCGTGTGCGAACTGATACCGATTTCGTTCGCCAGCTCGGAGGCTTTGAACAGCGAGCCGATACGCCCGGCGCAAAGACGGATAAACGTGTGGAACTGCATCATGTCCTTGATTTGCAGCAAATCGCGCACGTCCTTGTCAAGATAGGTTTTCATGTAGGCCGGATAGAGGAATTTGGGTACGTTGCGCCCCGAATAAATCGCGGGATAGAACCCGTTCAGCAGCAGATTGTCAAGCGGCGTATCGGAGGCTATTTCCCGTATCTCGGAGTAAGACATGGGCAGCAGCTCGAATACACCGGTACGTCCCGCCAGGGACTGCGTAACCTTTTTCAGCATGGCGAACTGCGAACTGCCCGAAAGGATGAACCGCCGGTCTGCGTCATCGTCCACCATGCCTTGTATATACGACAAGAGATTCGGGGCATTATGCACTTCATCGAGAATCATGCCCTCCGCGTGCTGGTTCAGAAAAGCGACCGGGTCGTTTTCGGCAAAGCTCCGCACGTCGAGGTTCTCCAAAGAGTAGTACGGCAGGTGCGGGAACAGATTACGAATCAGCGTTGTCTTGCCGGACTGACGGGGACCGGTAACGGTTATGACCGAGAAATAGCGGTACGCTTCTTCTATCACGGCGGATAATTCCCTGCGGATATATTTTGTCTCCATATTTGTTTATGCAATTTTGAAATACAACTGCAAAATTACATAAATCTTGCTGCGATGCAAATTTTTCGGGGTATTTTCTCCTGTCTCTCACCGCTTTTCCCTGTTATATCTGCAATTTTCTCTCCTCCGTCGGCAGGTCAGCCTTTCTCTTTTCGTCGGCGAAGTTGGGATAAAGCGCATCGCCGCCAAGCCGCATTCCATTCGGATAACGGAAACAGACTGTTGCATGGTCGGTTTCCTATCCGGGTTTGGCTCATCATGCTTTCCTTTATCCTTTTTCCTGCCTTGAAAAACTGAAAACAGACCTGCTCGGCCAGACGAAAGCAGGGAAAGAAAAAATGTTCAACGATAAATAAAACAGTTATGAGAGACGAAATCAGACAGAACGGCAAAGTCGTATTGAAAAGCGAGGACGGGGTTTCTATCCCGATGTTCTTCAACAACCTGTGTGGAAAAAACTTTTCGGGCACACAGTATCGGGACTATATAAGGAACATAGCCCTCGGCGAAATGGGTTTCAAATCCGGACGAATCGAGTTCTACCGGGACGGAATATTGCAAAGGGCGGGAGAAATACCGAAACTCTGAACCGTAAAACGACCCCTAAAAATCAACAAAGAGAAATACATAATTAAATGACTTACAAATATGGAAACTGACACTATTCATCCGGCGGAAGCCTATCTCCGCAACGAGAACAACCCTTCGTCATTGTATGTAAAGATTGAGGGAAAACGCAGACGTTTGTTTATCAACCGTAACGAGAATGTCATCGGCATTATCGCATTGGGAAAACGGAAAAGAGGTTATGTCTTCACGAACTGGACGAGTATCGAAAAGATATATTACCCGTCTCAAAAACAGGAAGCGGACACGGACGGTAAACTAATCTTGAAATACCAGAAACTGGCTCGGCTTGCTACGCATACAAACGACTGGTTACGTAAAATAGCCCATGCTGATTTGGAAAAATCCCTTTACGAAAACGGTATTACAACCGGTACACGTATCGACGGCAAGTGCATCCGGCTTTCTACAATTGGAAAATATTGCGGAATGGCGAATATACAGCTTTTCCGACAAGCCATGAAGGAGAAGAAAAGTTTTTCCTCTTTTCGATTCGATTTTTGCGGCTATGACGGCACATTGTGGTGTGAACCACGCGAGAATGGAGACATGGCGGCCGGTTTCAGCAAGGAGTTCCGGAACTGTGGCAACGGCTACTATTACCTGCTTATTAATGATGAATACATGATAGGCTACGACATTGACTAATCGCACGATGTCAAAGGAATCCGTATCGAGTCTCTGCCCGATACGGATTTTTATTTCGGTCTGCCGACGGCATATTCCTGTTATAAAGCAATCTTGCCTTTTCTACGACCTCCCGGTACACTCCGTTTACACCTTTCACATCTCCCTCTTTTAGCTTCCATTCCGACCATTCGCACTGTGCGACCTGTGGGGGATTGCACTTTTCCGCAAAGGTAAACCAGCTGTTCCAATCCTGCCAATGCCGGCTGGCGCGCGAGTGTCCGTAAAAATCTTCCTCTCCCTTGGGAGCTGCACCGCATCGCCAAGACTTACCGCAGCGGAGCCTACGGCACGATAGGCACGTATGCCGGGCTGAACCTGCTCGTGCATAGCGAGTACGGATTTGACGGGGTATTCGACCGCAATACGTTCCTCGTGGAGGGTGTAAGCGGACTGAAATACCGTTGCGGAGTGTCCGGTGCGTTGCCGCTGGGATTTGCGGAATCGGCACAATATCCGCAGAACACGCTTGACAGGCTTCCGTCCATGATTGACGAGCAACGGCTGAAGATGGAGAAAATGCAGAAAGAAATACCCTCCTTGCAGGGTATCATCGCCCGCAAGTGGGACAAGTCGGACGAACTGGCAAGGCTCAAACAGGAGTGCAAGGAGTTGCAGCAGCGGATTGACGAGAGCCTGAAAGAGGCGGAAGAGGTACAGGTACCGGCTTCCGAACTTGAAATCACCGACAAAGCGGCTTAACCTAATTCATATTTTAACCGTTCCCCCTGCATGGTCGTGATGACCGGGCAGGGGGATTTTTCGTGAGACAAACGCCAAATGACTGTTTGTCCTCGTGATACCCTTTTACACTCAAGGCCAAAATTATCCTTTCTCCTCCTGGCAAAGCAGGAATTTCGGCATTTACCCGAAAAATGTCAAGGTAGCCCCTTCCTTTTATATATCCCTCCGGACGGCTTTCCCACCCGGAATCAGCGGAATGTCTGTGCCGCAGCCCGCTCTGCATTACAAGACACGGGGGAGGCAAGGGCGGACAAACGCCGCCCTGCACGTGCCGTTTCAAGCCGGAGCTTCGGCACGCCGAAACAACGCGGCATTTCACGGCATGTTCCGGATCGGCATGATGTTTCTCCGTCCTTTGCTGATCTCCCTACCGTGTCTTTTCATTCCGGGCCGGCTGTGGCAGGGGCAAACGGTGACACATCCGGTTCCATGACGGGCAGAGATCCGGCACGCCGGAATTCTTGCCTGTCATGGAATCGGAAGAGTCCCCTTTGTGTTTGCCCCGGCAGACCCTTGTCCGACCCGCCCGGCCGTACCTTAATCCTCCCTCTTTTACATACCTTTTATACACATCCCGTCTTTCCCCTTATATCGTCTCCCGAGTGCTTCTTTCTGCTGGCCATGCCGTCCGGATTTGTCGGACGCAAAGGTCTGTCATCGTGTCTTAATTGTCCGGACTGAAATGTATTTCTTGCAAATTCTTCCTCTCACAGAGCGTAATTTTCAAGAAAGACCGGGCATATAAGACCTTCCGATGACGGTATCTCGGCATCCGCAAAATCCCGGAACGGCAGTACAAGAGCCGAGAGCAGGGAAAATAAAGAAACAGAACTTAAAACCGATATGGTAATGGCAAAGAAAAAGGAAAGGAAAAAGACCTACAAGTTTATCGAGAAGCTGATAGACAAGGTGACGACCAGCAAGAGCAATAACACGGAGTTTGTCTGTTACGGACATCTGGTGGAGTTGTTGAGCTGTACGGAAGATTACGTTTCGGTCACGATATACAATACCTATGACCGTTACGAGGGAGAAATGGCGTACTTCGATTTCGACTACCTCACCAAAGAACTCCATTTTATCAGCTCCGAGAGCAAGGCATTGACAGAGAAGATTATCGCCATGTTCAGGATGTTCTATTCTCCCCGGCGCATCCGTGTCTCTTACGATGAACTCGAATACGAGGACGAGGATACCACGTATGAGTATGACGAAACGGACGAATACGCCCCGCCTGTCAAGCATCTGAACAAATAACAGAATTATTAACAGCAAAATCAAGATAGACAGCATTATGACTACAAATTTATTGAAATCAAATTCACAGGGCGTGCCGTCGGCGGCCTTTACAGGACACAGGCACATCCCTCACGTCAAATACTCGCAAATCAAAGGTCGGTTGAAAGTGGCTATATACAATGCCTATCTGCAAGGTGTCCGCAACTTCCGGTGTGGCATGGCGGTAGGCTTTGATATGCTTGCGGCAGAAGCCGTACTGGAACTGAAAGAGCAGTTGCATGATATTTCACTGTCGGCAATCCTACCTTATAGAAACCAAAGTGAACGCTTCGCCCCATCCGCACGGGAGAAATACAATGCCATTTTGGAAAAGGCAGACGATGTAACGGTACTCAGCGAGGATTATTACACGAGGTGTTTCCATGAGAGGAATGACTATATGATACGACACTCATCCCTGCTGATTGCCTATTTTGACGGAACCCCCAAAGGAGGGACATTCTACACGTACAACAAGGCCGCATCAAAAGGAGTACCTGTGAACAACCTCTATATTCCATGATACTACCTGTGGGTGAAAGGTAAAAAATCCTTTCACTCACAAGGCACTGACTCTCCTTTTATAAACCGATTTTCTCCCTATTATAGCATCCCCATTTTATACCCGAGAGCCATCTTCCCTTTTCTATTATCTCCCTATTATCGCTTATCCGGCCCATTCCTGCCGTCGCCGGTTGGTTTTCCAGACGCAAATTTGGACTGCCGCGCTTGATTCCGTCGCTTTGAAGTGCATTTCCTGTAAAATTCTTCCTTTCTGCGAAAGAGTAATTTTCCGGAAAAAGCGTCGGAAACAGCTTGTTCGCCAGTCCCTGTAAAGCATCTGTAAATCCCAAGCGGTTCAGGCAGAAAGAAGAACCGAACAGAGGGATAAAAAGCAAAAGACATTTTAGGTAATGGCAGGACCAACCACCTTGCCGCAAAACATTTTCAGTTTATGTTATACGTTCACACCATTGGCCGCATCGGCAAAGATTGCCAGGTCATCACAGGAGTACACGGCTCATTCATCGCTTTTGATATTGCCGTGGAGGATTATTCACACGGGAACAGCGTTACCACTTGGGTAAGGGTACGGAGCAAGAGGGAGAACCACATCCGCCTGTCCGAATACCTGACCAAGGGACGGCTGCTGCTCATTGAGGGAACGCTCTCGGCCTCGTTGTGGAAAGACAAGGACGAAAACCACCAAATCCAGCTCTCCATTGCGGCAGACACGCTGGAGTTCATCAACACCGGAAAACGGGAAGGCACGGCTTCCGACACGGGCAACACGATGGATGCGACAGGCGAGGTTCCCGCACCACCTGCCGACGCGCCGCAGGACGACAAGGACGACCTGCCGTTCTGATTGGGAGCGTAACGGAGTGTCTGGAAAAAGACAGGGAGTGAGGGGACTCCTCGCTTCCCGCCTTTTATCCGACAATGGAAAAACAGATGTTTCACACGAAAGACAAGACGATGGACAAGAAAAATCACAACACGACCGGACGAACGGAAAGGCAGGTCGAAAAATCCCTGATGGTTATCAATATCAGGCGGGAAATCATAGATATTCTTCGGATAACGAACCGGCGTTTCATGTATGACCCGCGAACGGGAATTTTACTTTTAGGAGATGAAATATACGGCAAAAGCATCCGTAGTTCCCATGCACAAGAGTTTCACGCCTCCAAAGCGGGAGGTTGTTTTGATGACTATCTGCGTGGGTGGGTCGGCACATCAAGACAATATCCCCATGGGATTGTTCATTTTGCCCCTGCTGTCAGCATGGAGCAGTTCGACAGGGGTTTCGACACGTTACAGATGTTCGCCAGGCTTGAAGGCATAAATGGCGATACAATAGTCAGGGGATTCTGCAGTCTGTCCGAAGTAAGGCTTAGCGAGATATTGCCTGCCACTCTCAAAGAAGATGCTTAATAGGCCGCAGGGATGTTATTTACGGTGGCATCCAGTTATAAATTCCCCCGCCGGTGATTCCTTTTATACCTCTTCTTTTCCCTCTTCTCTTATACCTTGGCTGCACCTCCTTATTCTTATATATAACCTTATCCGCCCTTTATAGCTTTACCCTTGTATCTCTGCCTGTCGGCCATCCTCCCTTTTCTATCCTCCCCATTATCGCTTATCCGGTCCATTCCTGCCGTCGCCGGTTGGTTTTCCAGACGCAAATTTGGACTGCCGCGCTTGATTCCGTCGCTTTGAAGTGCATTTCCTGTAAAATTCTTCCTTTCTGCGAAGAGTAATTTTCCGGAAAAAGCGTCGGAAATAGCTTGTTCGTCAGTCCTGTAAAGCATCTGTAAATCCCAAGCGGTTCAGGCAGAAAAAAGCCGAACAAAGGGAAAAGAAAAAACAACTCAAAATTAAAGAGATATGGATAAGATTAAATTGGTGGTTTTCAACGAATACGCATTGGGTTATATCATGCCCGAACAACCCGACAAAGTTTGCACGTTGGCTGATAGCGTACTGCGTGGCGCACCCTTTCGGGTAATGAACGAACCCTACTACATAGGGTCGAAAGATACCGTCAGACTGGCAGGAAAGCAGGACTTCGAGACCTTTCGGGTAGTATTCGATGGCTACGACAATCCGCAGGAGTACGAGTTTGACCCCAACCGATAGAAAGTGAATTGTAAATATTTATAAACCGTTAAAATAAAATGAATTATGGAGACAATGAACAACATTCAGTCAGTAGCAGAGAGAAACATCACTATGGTAGCATTGGCAAGCATTCAGCCGAGCGGTTACAATCCACGCAAGAACTTTGACGAGACGAGTCTCGCCGAACTTGCCGAGAGTATCCGTCAGCAAGGCGTGTTGCAGCCTATTGGGGTGCGCCCCATTGCGGACGACCGTTTGGAAATCGTGTTCGGAGAACGCAGATACCGTGCTTCGCTCATGGCAGGATTGGAAGAGATACCGGCTATCGTCATGGAAATTTCGGACGAGACAGCCGAGGAAATGGCAGTAACGGAAAACTTACAACGCAAGGACGTTACGCCCATTGAGGAAGCGAACGCCTACCAAAAACTCATAGAGAGCGGTCGCCATGATGTGCAGTCATTGGCGGTGCAGTTCGGAAAGAATGAGAGCTATATCCGCACCCGTTTGAAATTCGTCTCCTTGATACCCGAAATCGCACGACTTTTGGAACAGGACGAAATCACAATCAGCGTGGCGAGCGAGATTTGCCGTTATGGCGAAGACATTCAGCGTGAAGTGTACGACAAGCATTTGAAAGAGGGTACGATATACAATAGTTGGCGAGGACTGAAAGCCTCCGATGTGGCAAAGAACATCGAACAGCATTATACGACTGACCTTGGGCGTTATTCATTCGACAAGACCCTTTGCCTGTCGTGTCCCCACAATACTAACAACATGATGTTGTTTTGCGAGGGCGGTTGCGGAAACTGCGCCAACCGTACTTGCCTTGCAGAAATGAACGCTTCGCACCTTACCGAGAAAGCCGTGCAGTTCATGGAACAATATCCCACCGTGTCCCTGTGCCACCAAGAGTACAACTACAACGAGACGGTTGTGGAACGTCTTACCGCTATGGGTTATGAGGTAGTCGAACTCAAGCATTATGCCACGGCATACCCCGAAACACCCGTAGCACCCGAAAAGGAAGAATACGACACCACCGAGGAATATGAGGAAGCGCACGTGAAGTACGAGCAGGACTTCAGCGACTACATGGAGCGGTGCAAGACAATCCACGAGCAGGCAGAAACAGGAAAGATAACGCTCTATATCCGTATCGAGCAGAAAGAGATTGTGCTCTGTTACTTGACGAATACCGCTTCCAATGCGAACGGAACGGACGGAGCGACTGAAAAACCGCTCTCTCCCGTGGAAAAGTTGGAGAAGCAGGACAAGCGCAACAAAGAGATAGCTCTTGAAAAGACCGTGGAGGACACCAAGAAGCAGATTTTGGAAGTGGATATGTTGGAACGTAAGTTCGGACAGGACGAGGACAAGATGATTTATTTCTTCTTGCTTGCTTCACTCCGCAAGGAGCACTTTGCCGAGGTCGGTCTTGAGGGAAAAGAACCTTATCACTACCTCACGGACGAGGAGAAAATGAACATCATCGCAAATCTCACCGCCAAGCAGAAAGCCGTTATCCGCAGGGATTTTCTGATTGCCAACTTCAAGGGCGCATACGGCAATAACGCCATTGCCACCCTCTTGCTTGACTTCGCCGAGAAGCATATGCCCGAAGAACTCGCCACTATCAAAAACGGACATAATGAGGTGTACGAGAAACGACACCAACGAATTGAGGAAAAGAAAGCCGTACTGCTCGTGCAGGAACAGGCGAAACAGGAAGCGGAAGACGCGCAACCCGAAGAACAGCCACAGCCCGAAACGGAGTTTCAGACGGAAGAAATCGCAGCATGACCCATGCGACTGCGCCAAAGGCGGGACGGAGAAATCCGTCCTGCTTTTTTTACGTACAAGCCTCCTTGCGAGAGCGACCGCAGGAGCGGCGACCTTTTTTAGCTGCCACCGGCAGCCCCCATTTTTATCACTTCGTTTCCCTTTATACTGCAATGATTCCCTTTTGTACCGCTACAGCTTCGCCGTAGGCTCTCTGCCCGTCGGAACCCGCTTTTTCCGTTGCAAAGGTATTGCCCTGGAAGCATACCCAAGTACCGCTGACACTATTTGAACATAATTTTCCGGCAGCTTTCCCGATTTCCAATCGTCCATATCTCGCAAACGCTCAATACCGCAACGATAAAATTCCGCCCAAATTCCTTGTTTGTTGTTTCCTTTTAGGCAATCTTTGGATGCACGTAAAAATCAGATCCCTACGGGAGAAGCCTGAAGGCTTCCGAAGAGAGGGAAAATAAAAAAAGTGTTCAACTACTAAACATGAAGAATATGGAAATTCAATTCGTTATCGTTCGTTCGGAAAACAGAGAGTATTTGTGTTACAAGGCAGAGGATGTGTATGTGGATGTCAGCAACCCAATGATGACCTTTACCGATGGTGAGGATGTCTTTGAAACCGTGGAGCCGGACTGCTCCCTCATTCGGAAAGAGTACGGGTTCAAAGGTGAGCGGTTCTACCTTGTGCCATGCTTATACGGCAATGGTTGGCTGGCGCTCACACTGGCAAGCGTGGAAGATGAGCAGGAGTATATCGTACTGTCTGTCAATCTGGAGGAAATGGACGCACTCGGTTTGCCCGACCGTACATTCATTGATGTGAACCATTATCCGGAAGCAATGGAGTTTTTGATTGCAAATGAGCTGGCAACCGATTCTGGGTATAGGCGCAGAAGCGGTTTTGTAGAATACCCGATGGCCACGCTCAATCTACCGCTTCTTTACCGACATAACCCCCAGGTGTTCCAAAAAGCCAATATCGAGCAGTTTGAATATGAACCTTAAAGGAATAATACAAACAGACAGGGGGCGGATAAGAACGCCCTCTGTCTAATTAATGCAAGGTATTCCGACAAGCACGTATATACCCGTGCGCCTCCTTTATAACACTCCGGTTTTTCCCTCTTTTAGCCTCCGTTCCGACAACTTCTCTCCGTATTAAAGCCAATGGTTTTCCCTTTTGTAGCATAATAAAGTCGGCAGTAAAACAATTTTATTGCTGACTTTATATTATCCACCGCGCCTTTTACGCGCGGTCATACCTTTATACCGCAACCGTTCAGACTCTCTATCGTCACTTATTTCCTTTTTTGAATCTCATCGTCTGCCTATTATAACTTTTCCCGGATTTGACACACTATGTCGTCCCCTGACTGCTTTTAGGATGCGAAGGTGGGCTGACGCGCTCGAACCCGACACTTTGAAGTGCATTTCCGGTAAAATTCTTCCTTGCCGGGCAAGCGTAATTTTCCGGAAAAAGTGTCGGTATGAGCTTCCTCGTCAGCCCGTTTAAGCATCCGTAAAACCCGAACGGTCCCGACAAAGAGATGTCGAACAAAGGGGATTAAAAACAAATTATCTAAAATTCAAGACAATGGAAAAAGACATTAGAGAAAGTAGAGAATACCGCCTCGCCAAAGACTGGGAAATGGCGGTGAACAGTTTCAGTTTCAATCCAAAACGGTTTGCGGCCGCTATTCCCGATATGCACCCTACACTGCAGCAGAGCCTTTACCGGCTTATCAAAGAGTGTATCGTGGTCATGGCAGACGAGACACGGCGATATGATGACCGCAATCGGGCATCGCATGAGGAAGCGAAACGAATCATGGAGTACCTGAACGAAAACGGGCGTAACATCCCATTAAGATAAATACGGCTATGAGAACACAGGAAATTAAATTCGATGGCAACACGTATGTATGCCGCGTCGTGAAATCAAACGAGGGCGAGGACCTTCTTATCGGTTCGACACAGTTGCTTGACACTTTGCAGCCCGGCAACTTCGAGGACAAGAACGAAGGCTTTGCCAGCAAAGAGGCAGAACAGCTTTACGATGAGATTTTCTTCTTCACAGACAAGGAAAATCTCAGGCTTCCAGATAACAAACTGATTGCCGAACTCAAGGAGAGCAATCCCGAATGGTTCGACTAAGAGAAATCACAATCAATAATCATCTAAGAATAAAAAGTTATGGAAAAAGAGTATGTAATGCAAATCGCACAGACTATTAGAGAACAGTTGCTCTCCTTAAATCCTGCACCCGTCATCATGTCATGGGGTATCGAAGAATTTGCCGCCACCACATACAGAGGGCTGCCGGCACTCCGCATCAAGGTGAACGGACGCCTGCACACCGGGTACGTCATCGTGGCACTCAACGGCTCCGACTATTACGAGGTGTACCTTCAGAAAGGTATGAAAGTGGAATGTATCAACGGGGAGGTGTGTTTCGACGAGCTGGGAGACGTCATCGACCGGGCTATCGAGAAAGGTACCGACCAAGCCGAGTACGACAGGTTCTGTGACCGGCAACGCGCCCTTTTCTTGAGCGGACAGATTGCCTGACAAGCCGCCGTCCACCGTTCTCACCGCCCGTACAGCACAGTAGGGGCGGTGCTTTCGTTTGCGACCGTGAACAGGCTGTTGGAATCCGGTCGCCTGAAGCGGCTCTCCGTCTGCGTGGAAGGATAGACGGCTACGATGCTGGCAAGCGGGTGATACTCAAAGACGCTTCGGTGGAGCGGATCGAGGCGTGGCTGTCCGAAAATTCCATCCGCCCAAAGACCGATGAACGCCCCAGATAACGCACACAACGAACTCATCCGGAAAGAGAAAACTCAAAAGCTGCTTTAGACTTCCGAAAGATAGGGACAGTAAGATTTCCGGCAACAGACCGACACATATAGAAACGCCTGCGATAATCACTGAAATTATTGCAGGCGTCTTTATATAAATCTTTTTTTACTCCCTCATGTCGCAGCCCCGTAAGCTCACGCTTCGCCTTGTTCCGGAGCTTCCTCCGTCGCCACATACATCTGGTTACGGCTTGTCGGATTATCCGGTTCCGTCATTTTCAGCACCCCTGCGGCAAGCATCGGATTGATATAGACATTCATCACGTTTTTTCTGGCTTTGAGGTTCAAATACTGCATTATATCAAACAACGATTTCGGTTCGACGCAGAATTTCAAAATCTCCTCTTTTCTCAAATCTTGTTTATTGGGCTTTCTTAGGTTGTTTTCTTGGGTTGTTTTCTTGGGTTGTTTTCTTGGGTTGTTTTCTTGGGTCGTTTTCTTGTCGGTTTTTCCCCCCAGTTGCATGGTCAGCACCACGTAGTCCGGTCGCGTTTCCTCCGTAACGGTAGGAAGCGGCCAGCCCAACGACTGCCATCCGTTTACGATTTTATCCACGCCGCTGCCGGCTTTCTCGGCACGTCCGAGCAGCATGAACATCTTTTGCAAGGTCGGATTGCGGCAGATACTACGCCCGCCCTCGAAATACTGTTGTCGGGAAACCAGCATCATGCCTTGATTCATGAATACGAGGCTGTCATCGGTACGCTCCACGATAATATGCCCCTGCGCATTGACGTCTTGGTGGACGATGCAGTTGATAAGGGCCTCTCTTACGGCGTCATGGGCAGGCGTCTCTTCCTGACGCACTCCGTCTTTCATCATGAACGGACGGGGCAGCGACTGTATCAGGCGGTTATACACCCTTACATAGAACTGGTAGAGGTTGGCTTCCCACAAACCGTCCGGATAGATACGGTGCGTCCACCTTATATCGGGGTTGTCGGTCGCGACACGTTCCCGATAATCCACGAAATACATCGGGTCGCCCGAACGGTTGATAATGCTGTCATACTTGCCGAACATTAATAGACCGGCCAGCGTGAATCCCTCTTTCCCGGTCGCATATTCCGTGGCGTATGCCCCGGTCTTTCTCAGGAAATCCATGTCGCTGATTCCCACCCACGGATGGGTGGGCTGCAGGCTGGCGAGTGTCTGACGGTACTGCTGCAAGGATTCCTTGTCTATGTCCCGCTCAAACTCAAAGCCCACGAGAATACGCCCGTCCTGCGGATGACGGTCGTGGTTGGCGTCCGCGAACATACGCCTTACTTCCGCATCGTTACAAAGATAATCCCCCTCGTGATTCCGTCGGTAAGTATTCCCGAACGGGTTGGTGGTGATGTAAACGGGGCGAAGCTCGTAGCTCGCGCGAGGGATGTCGCATATTAAGATGTACGACTCCTCGATTTGCTCGATTCTTACATCCGATTCACGGGGCAGGCAAACGCTTACTTTACCTCTGTTATGGGCACAGTCCCAAAAATTCTTCTTGTAGCGGATAATGGTCTCTTCCGTCAGTCCGTCAAAGAAGAAACGGTTGTTCTTCTCCACCACACCAAGCACGATCGTGCCACCGTCAGTGTTGGCGAAAGCCGAGTAGCTTTCCCAGAAACTGCCGGGAAATCCACCGCGTGCCGATTTGAACTCCACGTCCGAAGTTTCGCCACGGCTTATCAGGGCACGAAGTCTGCCCTCTATATCTGTTGTATGTTCTGTCATGATGAATATAGGTTTTAAGGACGCAGCAGTTCCTTGCGGCTTACGTTGAGCAGTTCTGCTATCCGGGAGAGTGTATGTAAATCAGGCTGGCAGGTGTTCGTACACCACTTCGATACGGTAGTCGGATTTACACCCAGTTGTTCGGCCAGCCACACATTGGTTTTCCCTACTTCTGCCAATACGGCTTTCAATCGGTTTATCTCCTTTGTCATTCGCATATAAATTGTTATTGAATGCAAAGATAATGCTTTTTGCCGGTTCTCGGGCAAAATGGTGGCATGACATAGCCATATTTTCTGATTATCATGGAAGCTTTTGAGATTCAACAGGTCTTGTATGCCATATTCGCTTCAAAATCGGATATACCGAAACCGCCATTACAGTCCTGTTAAACTGCAATGGCGGTTTCATTTATATTTATTTTGCCCTGCGCTTGTTCTGCACATCCTTTATCATCTCCTTCACGTTTTGACCCATCTGTACGAAATTCTTGTACAGGATGTGCTCTCGCTCGTCCCTCGACTTGAAGGTATATCCATCTTTTGTTTAGAGGCCGCAAGAGCCATCTTTTTGTCCGTAAGGTTATAACTTATTGATTATAAGATATTTTTCAAATATCCGCAAGAACTATTTTTTTGTCCGCAAGACTTTTTATAATGGATTGAAGTTATAGAAACACCTGCAATAATCACGATGATATTGCAGGTGTTTTATTACCCTCAGGAATCCGACGGCTATTTCGCCCCACGCTTGTTTTGTACGTCCTTTATCATCTCCTTCACGTCCTGACCTACCTGTACAAAATTCTTATAAAGTATGCGTTCCCGCTCGTCCCGTGACTTGAAGGTGTAGAATTTCGGTAGTGGCACATACGCCGCTTCCTCTCTCTTTATCTCCCTCATGTCGAAATCCGTCTTGCAGAAGAACTTTGATGTCTTGAACTCGTCCGCTTCCTGGATGTTCATCGAGCCGCCCATACCGGTTTTCGTCTTCATGAAATCCCTTGCCGTCTGTCCGCATATCCACCCCGTCGGCATATCCGAAATCTTCGATGCCGGCACGAGGCTGTCCATGTTTTCGTTCAAGTTGATTGAGGTTTTGTCCCGGTCGATCGTCACACCCTTCTTAATCTGTACCACCTTTCCGAAGATGTCGCTTGACAGCCATTCGAGCGTCTCTTTCGCCCGCGCCGAACCGCTCACCACATTACCTACCGTAGTAATGATTTTCTGCATACCCACCTTCCCGTAGTCAGCCTCTAACTGCGGAAGCTCCTGAAAGCCAAGCGTTACGCTCACCTTATTGCTTCGCGCCGTACCAATCAGTCTGTCAATCTTGTGAAAGTAAAGCGTGGGTAGCTCATCCACGATAATGCTCACCGGGATATTCTTGCCCTGTCCCGTGTTCACACGTGTTACGAGACGGTTCAGGATTAGGGCGTTCAGCGCCCCGATGATTGACTCCATTTCCGGGTCATTGGCTATCAGCAGATAGCTCGGGTTCTTCGGGTCACTCACCTTCAGGTCGAAATCGTCCCCGTCCTTGTGGAACACCCAGTAGCTCTCCTTGGTCGCCAGTCGGGACGTATAGACGCGCAGCGTACCTATCATACCTTCCAATTGCTCCATCGCCTTGTTCTTCAGTGCAGTCTGGAACGGACCGAGCAGCGGAGCCACCTCGTTATCCGTTTCCAGCACCTCGAAGATGGTTTGGTAACTCTCGTTCAGGAACGCGAGGATGTGCGGCATATCCGAGTATTTTCCCAGCCAGTAGGCAGGTTCCACGATGTTGCCACCTTCACGGTCTCGCACGATGCCCGTCGGTTTCCAAAACTTCGTCTGCGGGTCCTGCCGTTTTTCCGCATACAGCATATTGCCGTCCTTGTCGTAGGGTTCCTTCTCGTAGTTCACGAAGAAGTAGATGCAGGCGGCGAGGAAGTTCACCGCCGAGGTCTGGAAGAACTGGTCCGAACCGCCGCCACCTTCTTTCTTCCCTTTCTGCAGTGATTCCAACAGCGTTTCCGCTGTTTCGCTTGCTGCCGCGAGGTTGTTGATGTACTTCGCCTGAATCGGGTTCACACGGCGGCTGTATTCCACATCCACGAAGTTGATGATGTTGAACTTGCAACCCTCGGGTATCTTGCCCAGCTTCTGGTTTTTCTTGTAGTGGTAGTACAGTTTCGTCGCCAATGTCGGAAACTTGTAATCATAAACGACCATCGCGAAGCCCTTTGCGCTGTGTTGCCGGATGAACGGTTCAATAAGCGAAAATGTCTTACCGCTGCCCGGCGTTCCAACTACCCATGTACCACGAAAACAGTTGGTTATATTCACAAATCCTTTTCTAAATTTCCCTTTGCAATAGTATCTCATCGGGATATTTACACTGTATTGATTCTCTATCAGCTCCTCGCATTGTTCAAAACTTTCGTTTTCCAAATTAAAGCGGTCTTTCATCAGCCCCTCCTTGAGGAACTTCGATATGTTGTCCAGTGCGATATGCACGAGGATGACCCCCACGAGGGAAACGACCATGTAGAAGATGATGTTCAGCGGCAGTGTGTAGAGACGCATTTCCATAGGATGATTGAACAACCATACGGACAGCACAAGCAGCGCAAAGCCGCTCACGAGCGGGTATAGTACCTGCCGACGGGCATCGAACTCCAGATGTTTTTTGCTCCGCGTGCCGATACAAGTGATACAGATAAGCAGCACCGTGGCGACTTTGCTGTACACCAGATTACCGTCGTTGTAGATCATCCACCGCTTGATGCGCCCGTGAATATCAATCAGTATGCCGCCCCAATGGTCGAGTACCGCCGGGTCGATGGCATACTCGAAAAATTCCATCAGCACGGAGATGTAAACGACCGCGCGGAATATCCTGTAGAACCCTTGTAACTCCTTGCTCTCTTCCATAGTTGTAATCACTTCTTTTTAATACCCCAAAGGACATGGATGTGAGGCCAGTGTATGCGGTCGTCCTCGGTAAGCTGGCAGACATGGGTAACCGCATATAGAGGTTCAAGTCCCATAGGGTTATCTATTACGGAAGCCCGCATTTCCGCCGTAAAATTCTCAAGGAACTTCCGTATGGCATCGTCGGGGCCGTCGGTCATAAAGTCGATGAAGTCGTTGAACAGCTCTTCATTGACGTAGTAGAGCTGGCCTACGAAAATATCATGGTAACGGTCAATGCGGCTGTTCCATTCCTTCCGGATTTCCTCCCTGCGCTTCTTTACGGAAGAAAGCCTCTTGCAGCATTCGGCTCCGTCATCGAGGAATATGAAATTTATGAAAACTTCCTCCGGCGGCAGGCATTTGCATCTCAGCAGATACCCGAAAAATCCTTTATCCGGATGTGCTATGTCCATATATTGTGGCACCTTGAAATCTTTGATTCCGTTCATAGTTGTCATAAGTTTATTTGTTGATGGTTATAATGGGGCGCACCCGGTGCGCCTGTGTCTTGGGCGTCTCTTGCATGGCTCCGCTGCCCATCGAATAAAGCCATGCCTTTGCCGTCTGTTGTCCCTCCACTTCCGTTGAAGTCCAGTACCAGCAGTTGTCCGGAACTTGCGGCAGCGGGTCGCCGCCACATCTCTCTATGACAGGATTGACGGTCGCACGGGCCGCATACAGCAACCGGGCCTGTGCTACCGAGGGCACGTAGGCACTCTGTCCGTACCTCCAAAGGTCGAACACCGCTTCGGCCATCGGCGAAGCCGTTTCCCTGGTATCGTATAGCGCGAAGGTGTTCGCATTCCCGTCATACGCCGTAATGTCCGCTGACGTGCCTTGCTCGATGCCGAGACTGTCAGCGAATGCCTGCGGTGCGATGTCCCACAGATAGACCGCATAGCCGTCACCCTCCGTTTCCTCGTGAGGGTCGGTATGGAAAACGACGGCAATCGCCTGTTTCCCGGATTGCTCATACTCACTGTATGACAAGGCCGTACCGTCCGTGCATAGGACATGGCCCGGACGTACTGCCGTGTCGGGCGCCTCTATATGCGCGTCGCAGGCGGCAACGGCAATCGCCATGACGACAGCCGGCACGGTCCGACACGCTTTTCTGATAATGTTCTGTCTCATCTTTCCCTTATTTTATCGGTAGTTTCACTCCAAGCACGATACCTGCACGAAACAGGTCTGCGCCTTTTATCATCACATCTCCCTTGGCCTGCCAGTAAAGCGTCCAGCCTGAGCGCAGCACATAGTTGTGCTCGTATCCGAAATGCAGGCCGGCCAGAAACTTTTTCGTATCACTCCCTGCCGAAGCCCCGATACGCAGGTTGCCATAGTGGTTGCGTCCTCTTGAGACGTTGGGCTTGTAAGCCACACCGAACCCATAAGTGCGATAGTTCTGCCAGAAAGATTCCGGGCATATATGGCCGCACGAGCCGCATTCCTTCCATTGCAGGTAACCGTTGGCGAAGAACTCCCACGCGTGGCGGTAGTTCATCTCGTGCTCGTAGGCGAGTGTCACGTCCATGCCGTTCTTATACAGTGCCCCCACGCCGAGCGAGAGGCGGCCGCTGCCTTGCTGTGCGCTCGCGTTCAGGGCGAGACACACGGAGGTGAGAATAAGGATAACCGTCTTCTTCATGCTCATTCCTCCTCCAGCAGGGTTACGTTGAACGAATCGGCCGCCAGAACATCTTCATAGTCGATGTTCAGGCAGATGTTACGACCGCTAATCTGCTTCTCCGTCATTTCGACGGTCAGTATCTTGTCGTTGGGGAAGGTCATTTTTTTCACCACAATTACGTTGCGGTAGCCGTGCCGGAACACCTTGCCGCCCTCCAGCACCAGCGTGGGCGTCAGTTCGACAACCTGTGCATTGGTCGCTTTGGATAGTTTCTTGTCCGCGAGCTTCACCCGTATCTCGTCGATGTCGAAACGGATGTTCGTCTTGTTATCCACGGAGAAGTCTATGAAGAAGTAATCGCCCACGGCGTAAATGTTGTTCAGCCGCATCGTCATGCGATGTGCCTTGGTTGCCACATTGCGGATCTTTGCGGGCGAGTTCCAGATACGCCTTGCGAAGCGGATCATCTCTGCTGTGGACATCGAGACCGCCGGATTGTTGTAGGCGTCCCGTTCCCGTAACTCTATCTCTTTATCCGTTACCGCCTCCCGTACTCTTGTCGTGTAGAGCAACGCATATTGCGTGCGGTAGCGTTCCGTTACTATGGTCACGATGGCCAGCACTTCGCCGTCCTCATGTCCGCCCTCCTTCGGTTTCAGGCGGATGATGTTGTCTATGGGCTGGTCGCCCGCTATTTTCTCGGTGGAAATGTCCACGAAGCGGATTGGTTCCGAAGCCGTGATGACAGTCGTTACCTGCTCGTTCACCGTCAGTTGCTCCATCTCCTCGTATGTGCGCTGTGCCAGTACCTCATGGCCCGATAACAGCCCGACAGTGAGAAAAAATCCTGTTATCGTCCTTTTTAGATTCATATTCATATCGTTTATTTATTGATTTGTTTACTTCTTTTTTCCTCATTTCGTCCCGTCTTCACACTCCAGTGCTTCCTGAATCCGCCGTTCGGCAATCTCACAATAGCCCGGATCAACCTCGAAGCCGATGTAATGCCGTCCCGTGCGGATGGCGGCAATGGCCGTCGTGCCCGAACCTATGCAGTTGTCCAGTACCACATCCCCCTCATTGGTGTATGTGCGTATCAGGTATTCCATCAACGCCACAGGCTTTTGCGTTGGGTGATAGAACGCACCTGTCTTGTGTTCTTTGGCTACGCTGATGACCGAAGTCGGATATTTGTCATCTGCCACACGCACCGGAACAAGTTTCATGTTACCATAGCAACGGTTCGTGAAATCGTTGCCCGATTTGCGCCGGCCGTGATTCCGTTGCTCCGGAAGGCACGGTGTCATCTGCGGATGATACACCGGTTGCCGGTCATAGAACACGATGATGTCCTCATGCTGCCGCAACGGCATACGCTTGGCGTTCAGGTGTCCTGTCACACGGTCTTTCCGCCAGACAAGGTTATACCGCCACATCCGGGGCTGCGACAGCATGAGCCTTGCCGAGAATATACCCTGTGCGAACAGGATGATGGGACAGCTGGGCTTGGCAATGCGCCGGTACTGCTCCCACAGGGCATCGAGCGGTATCTGCCTGTCCCATCCGGCCGAACCGTTCTTGCGGTTCAGCACACCGTATGGCATATCCGCTATCACCGCATCTATACACTTGTCCGGAAGCTCTTTCATCCCTTCGAGACAATCCTTATTATATATGATGTCGATCTTCAGCATACCGTTTTACTGTTGTTTGTCAGATAATATCCACACTTAAACCCTTTCCTCGGAGAAAAATCGGGGAAAGTGCAGGATTTGAATATCATCGGTTTGTTGACATATTGTGCAAGGTCTTTTTCATACTGGGTCGGAACCCTGGCATTATCAAAATCCCGGTACGGCATCACAAATGGCTTTATTCCCAGTTCACGAAGCCGCTCGATACGGTACATATCCTGCTCGATGGTCGAATCATAGCCGACAAGGACATAGCACATCAGTTTGTATGGTTTGATGTATTTTGTTACTTCCCTCAGTTTATCCGTGAGGTCAATCTGTGGCAGATCCCATGCGATATGTATGCTCTTATGTAGCGGAAGTCTGTTGAGCCAGTACGCCTGTTCCTCATTCATAATCCGGACATCGACACCGTGCAGATTGACTTTCTGCTTGGCGTTAAGCAGATAATCCACGGCTTCCTTCCATGCCGGATTGGCAAAGAAATTATTGTCGAGGACTTCTATGTGCTTGCCGTTGGGATTGAGATTGACCGGAGTAACCGGTGCGATATATCCCTCTTTCTCACGGACAAGACAGAAAGGACATCTTCTGATACACCCCCTTGAAAAAAACTGGACGGAGAACGGGTATTGCGGATATAGCGAATAATCCATACCTGTGGATTCCTCTATTTCCTTTGGCAGTCTGGCTCCCACGTCGTAGCCGGTTCCCCCTCTTAGCATAACACCTACCTTTATGCCGGTATAGTCATAGTCGGGAGTGAAGGTGAATATCTTGCTTGCAGCAACGATATCATATTTTTTCGACGGAACAGCCCGTTCCGCGTCATAGCCTTTGCTCTTGTAATAGGCCGAGACACGCATCAGCGCAAAGTTTGGAAAGTTATGGCTGTCCACATCTATTATTCCTATATTTCTTTGTGCCATATTATCTGCTGTTGTTTGTCTCCCTGCCGTTCACCAGATAGACGAACGTGCCGTATTTCAGCTTCACCTTGTTCTTCTTGATGGCCTTGCTGATGGCGTTGCTCGTTTTCTGGTAAGCATTGTTCACAGCCTGCATACCCCATTGGGCGAGGCTGTTTCCGTAAGTTCCCGTATTCATGCTCATGTTGCCCGACATGGCTCCGCTCGCCACATCCTTGCTCGTTTCGCGGAAAGAGGAGTTAGGCACATACAATCCCTCCATGCCGTCCGTATCGTAGAGCGAGAGGCTGACCTTGACCAGCTCGTCATTGACCAATATGCTGCCTATAGTCCCTTTCACGCGTCCGGAAGAAAAGCCGCTGACCGTGGCGTAAAGGTACGTGCCCCGTTTGACCACGCTCTCGTTGATTTCGATATCGTCAAGCAGGCGCAGCCTGACGCGCGAGCCGTCCACGGCCTTGATGTCTTCGTCAATGATTGCCTGGATGAGTTTCGGTTCCTTGGCGTCTTTTGCCAGCGTGTTGAAGTAGTCGGAAGAGGTCTTTACCTTTTTCACCACCTCGCTGGCCTTGTCGTCCTCCGCTGGGGCCTTGACCGAACGGCTCTCCTCGTCGATGGTTCCCTTGGCTTGCACCATCGTGTCCGGAGGGATAGCCGACAGGGTGCTGTCCGCTTCTGCCGGTGCAACTTCCCGTTGTCCTCTCAGCCTCGCCTCGGCGAGTGCTTTCTCCAGTTCCGCGAGAGCTTCTTGCTCACGCTTCTTGGCATCGGCAGCTTGCGCCACCAGAGCCTTTTCCTGCTCCTGCTCGCCGAGCAGGGCGATGTCGTCTTGCGTGTATTGCGATTCATACTCCTCCTTGTTGTCTGTAGGTTCGTCCCTGTCAATGTTGTCCACGGCAGAATAGTCCTGTATCTTACCCCATGACTTGGCCATGTTCTCGTACTTGCTGCCTATGCCGTCGCCGCCCTTGATCTGTGCGTCAGGCAATCCGGGGTTCAGAAACTCGGTCGTCTGAAGCGTCTTGTTCGGAATCTCTGCCTTTTCGGTATGAAACAGGTCGAAGATGAAATAAGACGCAACCAGCAGCGGAACATAGAGTATGGCCGGAAGCATATACTTTGGTTGCCGGAAATTGATTCTCTTGATTATATCCATTGCTTATTACTGATTGATTTACGAATACTTATATTCGATAGCGCGTCTCTTTCGGGCGCGTATCGTCGGCAGTACGGATGTCGTTTATCGTATCCCTTCTGCCTTGTTTTCCCTCATTTCGAACTTTTGCAGGGCCTTGTGCCGTTCCCGGAGAATCGAGTCCTGCATCTCCGTGGCAGTCCTGTGGGAGGGCTGGTAACGGCATACCACTGTCAGGCGGTAAATGTTCCATGCCAGCCCGCCGATGACAAAGCCGAATATGATAACCAGAAACAGCGTCCGATGCGCGTTGGCGAAGCCCTGCACCTTGGCGGCTGTCTTGTCGATGCGCGTCGCCTTGGCAAACTTGCGTCCGGCATCCACATCGCGTTCGTAGCGTTCTTTGTATTTCGGATCATTCTTGTCCGGCATCTTCTCGCCGAACAACATCCTGCGGAATCCTTTGATATTCATTGCTCCAATGATTAATAGTTGCTTTTCGTCTTTTGCTCGATGTCCTTGTTGAGCAGGGTTCGCCAATTCACTATCAGCAGCCCGTGCGGATTGTTCTCTGTCCGGGGTACCCGCTTGAGCTGTCCTGCCGTAACCAGTTCACGCATCAGGATATTGCTGCGGCGTTCGATACGCTGCCGTCCGTAGTAGGTGAACTCCATATTGTTCTTGTCAAACCGTACACTGTCACAATAAATGGAGAATACGGCACTCGTTCCCAGTATATTAGAATAAAATCCTTTCTCCTTGAGCGTGTTGTACTGCGCAAGTCCGGTCTCGTCCACCAGATACATCGCCTTCTCCATCGTGTACTTAATGTACTTGTCATCCGGTGGAAGTGTGAAGAAGTAGTGGTGGAACATCTCGACATGGGACTTTGCTTCCACGTCCAGCGTCTCGTCCATCGTTGTACGCTGTACCAGTATCGGCACGTTGCCGTCCAGTACGTACACCTTCTTCTGCGCGTCCGTCACCATCGTGCGGGCCGTCCAGATGCTTGATACGCTGATGACGATGCACCCCACGAGAAAGGCGGTGCAGATGATGCCCACCAGCTTGATCTTGTTTTCCAGATTCTTGATGACCATAGCTTACCGTTTTTTCTTGTTCAACTTCTGCATATACTCGTCGTGAAGCATCGGCATGACCGTTTCCATCAATTTCGTCTGGAGCAAGTCAAACTCCATGAAAGAGATTTGCGTGACGTTGCTCAACAGTATCGACTGCACAAATACCCACCAGACTGCACGTTTGCGCTTTCTCACATCTCTTTGCAACTTGGCCACCTGCAACCGGTAATTAAGGTAGGCTACCATCGGAACGATGTACCGTCCGTCCCGCTTGAAGGCTCTGATTAACCTTTCATATTCCGGGTCGGTGCAGTGGCTTTCACAGAAATTTTCCACCTCCGTCAGGATACGTCTGTCGGAATAGTCTGTAAACCGCTTGTTCAGAAGCCATTTTTCAATTTTCTTTTTCATACTCAAAATATTATAATTGTATAATTTTCCTGTCTTATCGCATGATACCACCCATAGCACCCGTCGCCGTCATCTTGGCTTGCTGCGCCACGCCTTCACCGAAATTTCGGGTAGAGAAGGCCGTGTCACCTTCCGGAATCATCCATGCTGCCAAGTCGGGCACGAGGTTCAGGCACTTCAATGCCACGATGCTCGCCGCCATCAGATAACCGGCTGAGAAGAATGAGTTTTGCAGGTAGGCGGCCATCGTCTGCTCGCTCGCTGTTATCGCCGTCAGGTTCTCCACCTGTATGCACAGCACGATGTCGAACAGTAGCAGTACATAAAAGCCTACGAAGTAGAGCATAGCTCCGTAAAAATGCACCGTCAGATACCTTGTGAGCCATTTTGCCCATGCGCCTTCCCACTTGGGCAGCAGGGAGAACGCCCATTGCAGAGGCCCGAATATGGTGAGCATTCCCAAAAGAATTTGCTGGCAGTAAATCGTTGCCCACCAACCGATTCTGAACACCACGAGGGCAATCAGCATGATGATTTTGTCTATCCCCACCACAACGCCTGCTGTCAGCGAGGTGAACCACAGCTCCGCCGCGTCCTTCTCCATGTTCGTCACTTCGTCCACGCCTGTCTGCTCCATCGTCGCCTCTATCAAGTTGGGGTCGGACGTGCCCGTGTGGGCGACATCGGCCCGTGCCTGTAGGCTCGTGTACATCGTGTCGCGCACGTGGATAAGCTCCTGTACTTCTTCGAATTTGTCCGAAATCTGCGAGGCTTCGGCCTCGTACAGGTCATGGGTGTACGAACCGATGCAGTTCGGTATGTACGATAGGAAGTCCAGAAAGCACCAGCTGCTCCCGCTGCTTGCCATGCCCGTGTCTGCCGGAGGGTACCACCAGCAGAGGATAATCGACACGGCCAAAGGCCGGAAGAGTTTCAGCACGTCCAGCGGTTCCTGCTTGACCATCATCTTGTACGCCATGCCCGCCGCCATGATGATGGCAAAGAGCGCGGCAAGCGCCATGCACATCTGAAGAATCCACCAGAACGGCCCTTGCGAGCCGGTAAAGGTCGCATCGGTCAGGAACTCGTTAGTTCGAAAAATCACGTCGTCGATTTCTTCCTCCATGAGGTTGATACTGAAATCCGAAAGAATGTTTCCGTCTGCCATACGCTATGTTCTTTTAGTTTCCCTTGTTTACCGTTTCATCTACCTCTCCGCCGCCTGTACCGCCGTCCGCCTGCGAGCCGCGTACCGCAAAGCGCGATTCGTTCCATCGGGTCACGGCTTCGCGGACGATGCTTCCCTTGTTCAGGTTACGCTCGTCGGTCGCGTTTAGCAGGTTGCCCGTCATCGTGGCGTTTTGCCTGCGGGCGAGATACCCGACAAGAATCCCGTTCTGCCGGGTCACGTCCTCGTAAATGCGCAGGTACTCCTTCTTCCGTTGTGCGTTCGGCATATAAGCGTCTCTGGTAACCTTGACGGCGCTCTGGTATACGTGGTAGTATTCCATCCACCGCTCCTTGTCGTCCGGTGTGCCTCCTGCGGGTAGGATGCGGTCAATGTTGCGCTTGAACCGCTCCATCTGTCCGTTTATCTTGTCGCCTTCAGCAATCCACGCGAGGTCCACCTGCCGGTCGGCCACGTTCAGCGCCTCTATCTTCGCACGGCTGACCAATGCCGAGTCGATGGCTTCGGCTTCTGCCACCTGGTTGTACAGATTGACACCCGCCAGCGTGCGGAACGCCAGCTTGTTCTTTACCGCCGCCGACTTCTTGTAGGAGTTGTGCAGCAGTGTGTAATAAAGGTCGGGCGAGAGTGCGCCCGCTCCGGTCTCCATGACCGTAATCTGGTTCTGCTTCGGCGAATCGTGGTTGTAGGTTACACTGACACCCTGCGCATGAACCGCACTTGCCGTTACAACCGTTATCGCCATGAGTAAAAATGTCTTTTTCATCTTCTTTTCTCTTTTATATGTTTCTATTCGTCAGTCTTCCAGTCGTCCCGCTTCACGCCACCGTCCGAAAGCCCCGTCAAGAATCTCCCGTTTGGTGCGCTCGCGGTATATCTTCGATTTCCAGTAGCCTATACGCACCTGTATGTACCGCCACGTTTCGATGTACGCCCGGTTCAGGTGCCGTTCGATCTCGTCCAGCGATTGGTTGATAGCCTCCAGTACTGTCAGCAGGTCGCTGGTCGAGCAGGCCGCCGTCCCTGTGGCGTACAGCACGAGGTCGCTCACCGACTTGTAGAGCTGCTCCCCGTCATGGGCGATATCGCGTATGGCTTTCTCGTTGATGGTCAGTATCAGCGCGTCGGACGGTTCTATGCGTCCCCGTTTCAAAATCTTCTCGTTGAAGTCCTCCAGCAGGCTCTTGTAGTCGCCGATACGGTCGCTCACCGCCGTGTAGGTATTCTTCACGTTCAGCGCCGTCCGCAAGGACTGGTACATCACGTCGATGATGTCGAAGGCACGGGTGTAGCGGTCCAGGTCCACATTCAGCTCCTTGTAACCGCCGACCTCCTTGCGACTGTACCCGTGCAGCAGCTTGTTACTGTATTCCAGCGTACTGCGGGCCAGCAATAGGCTGCGCTGTTTCTTGTGGTCGTTGATATATGCCTCGACGGAAACGACATCAAAAGTCCATTGTGCTTTGGCGATACCGGGCAGAAGTGCCAACAGCACGACCGTTATCAATAATATGCGTTTCATGGCCGTACCTCCTTACTTCCGTTCCCTCTCTTCGAAGCCCGGGCGTTTTCCACCCATCGTTCATGGCACTCCTCCACGAGTGTGAATCTGCGTCCCTCGTCCGTGTCCAGTTCCGGAAGCACGTCCTTCATTACGTCGATGATGTTGCGCTTGTAGTGCATCATCTTCTCCAATGACACGAGGTCGGCATATATCTTCGTGATACGCGAATCCACCTCACGAGCTATGGCAAGTCGGTCGCTCGACCACAGCAGGTGGTACACGTCCCCGGTCGGTGTCTCTTCCATCGGAGCGCTACGGGCGTACTCTGTCGTAATCTTGCAGGACGGGTGTTCCCGGGCGATTTCCGCAATGCGGTCGTTCACCATTTTTGTTTTTTCTTCGTCCGAAAGGCTCGGGTCGAGCGTCAGCACATCGGCTACGAACGTGTCGGTGTACTCCGTGGTCAGTTCCCAGCTGATTTGCAGGATGGCACGGTGAATCTTGATACCGAGGAAATACTTCGGTTTCCGCGCTATCGAAATCGTGGCCCGGAACGTGATGACACCGTTGATGTTCGGCATGGTGGCCTTGCGCACATAGGTATAGCCGCTCCATGCGCCGCCGTCCTGCCACGTGAGGTTGTAAGCAGTCCTGCAGTCCTGCATGATGGCGGGTATGCGGTAGTAGTCGTCCGTCGGCACGTCGTTGTCGCCCGCCGCTTCCTGTCTCGCGTCCGCATACTCCTTCTGTTTCTTCTGCCATTCGGCCAGCTCGCTTTTCAGGCGGTCTATCTGTGTCTTGTTCGCATTGTACTGCTGGCGGTACGTTGCCGCGTCCTCCACGCTCGCTTCGGCGATTTTCTTCAGCAACGCGGCATTCTCATCCTCCAATGCTTTTATCTGCGATTCAAGCAGGGCGACCCGGTTGGCCGCTTCCTGCACCATACCGTCCAGTTCGGAGAGGTCCAGTTCGTTCTCCGTGACCGAAGTCTGCATGGCGCACTCCTTCGAGTGGGCGTTCAGCGAGCTGCCGCACTTGCGACACTTGTACTGTGTCGTTCCCTGTCCGAGCGTGGCACCGTCCGAACAGGTCACGCTGATGGTCACGCTCTCGCAGCCTTGCAGCTTGGCGGCGTCCGTCGCCTGATAATAGTTCCGCGCGTCGGAGGCGATATAATAGGTATAGCCCTCCTCGTTGTCGTTGAACTCCGAGAGGCGGGCGTTCAGCCCGGCCTTGAACGTGTTCAGGTCCATCGAGTAGGAATCGAATACATCCTCGTAGATGACCTCCTCATGGTTCCAACTCTGCTTGACGTGTATCTCGTAGGCGTATGCCTTCTTCGTCTGCTTGCCGCCCCGGCTGATGACGTAGGCACTCTGCCAGTAGTTGATGGTATAGGTGTAGCCGTCATTCCGGTTGTTGAGTTGCTGAACCCGGTTCCTTGACCATCCGGCATACCGTTCCGAGTTGGAAAGTGCCTGCTCCCGTTGCGAGGCGTTGGGATAGAAGCCGGGATCACTTGTTTCGAAACGCGTCCACTCGCCGCCGTTCAGGATGCTGTTGTCATCCGTCGGCGGGTAGTAATCGCACAGCGAAACGCTGCCTTGGTCGCGGCGGGCAATATACCACCGCTGCGTATAATAGTTCCCGGCCACCTCGTCCAGATAGTCGGTCATCCATGACGTGAGGTTATATTCGCTCAGGTCGAACAATCCCGCCACATTCTCCTCGCCGCCCACCATGTCGATAATCAGGCCGCCGAGATTATGTTCCGCCTGCTCGAAGAGAGTGCCGTAATGGTCATACAGGTTGAAGATTTCATCCACCTTTCCACCCATCAGGTCATGGAACGAGCTGCTCTGCAACAGGGCGTCCCCGATATTGCTGATTCCCGCCGTGGCAAGCCCGACACCCATGTCGTAAAGGTGGTCGATGTCTTCTTTCAGATTTTCGCCCGTGAAGTTGCCCGGCACACGGGCAAGGTCGTCCAGCAGATGCCGCCAGTCGATGCCTCCCGTTTCCGAGAGTTTCAGCAAGGGGGCGATGTCCCGGTTGATTTCGAGAAACATGATATCCGAAAACGTCAGCGTGCTGTTCGTTACCACGCTCTCGAACTGCATACAGAGGCTTTTCGTCTCGTCACATATCTTCATCAGATAGCTGCCCCAGTGGATGGCCGTTTGCGGCGAGCGTAGCATCAGCTTCGCCACTACCCATATTTTCGGCATGATTTTCTCCGCCACCATGCGGTAAATCCGGCGGTAGTAATAATTCTCCGTACTGCTGCACCAGATACCGAGGTCGGACAGGGCCTTATGCTCCAAAAACTTGGAGGCGAAAATGCCTGCCGTGGCCACTTCCGCCGCGTTGTAATGTTTCAGGATGTCATCGACCTGCTCCCGGTAATAGCTCTCGGCCACCGTCTCCGTGCCGAAAGCGGCAGCCATCGCCGCCACGGTACGCGCGTCGTAGTTCACGCTGTAATACTGGGCGTGGACACGCTGCGCGAGGGCGAGCGACAGCACTATGAGGATGAGCGAAAGTCGTTTCATCAGTATCTCGCTTAACGGTTAAAAAAAAGGAATTTCCGCTTGCTGCGGTTATTTGTTTCGGGTACTCCTTGCAGGGCAAGTATCAGCTTTTCCGCTTCCTCCATTGCCTCGTATGGGGACAGGCTTCTGTATCTGACATACAGGTCTCTGGCAACCTCGTATCGGCGCTGTTGCCACTTGGCTGCTTCCGACTCTTCATAACGAATGATGGTGGTAACGCACTCGTCCTCTTCGGATTTAATGCCCATATAGATATCCAGCTCCTTTTCGGTCATACCCGGCCGCAGGCCATGTCTGCTTAGCATATCCCCGATGTGTGCGATGCTTTTGTGCCCCAAATGGCGGAATCTAATCAAATCCTGGTTGGTGTGCAGGCACAGGTCCCGGACAGAGACAATCTCATGGCTCCCGCATACTTTGCGAATACGAAGGGCGAAAGGTTCTTCGCAAAACAGCTCTCCTACATTTTGGTTTATGTCAATCTTTTCCATTCTATATGATTTTATTGCTTCGGTTTCAGATTCAATACCCGTCCCGCCTCATTGACCTTCTGGGCAAACGGCAGGGATTTGCCGATACCGCTGGCGTCCCAGTCGCGGCAATACGCCTCGATAGCTTCCTGATGGCTGCACCGGAGTTCTCTCTTGTAGAGTTTCAGGGCCTCTTTCTCCGCCCGCTCGGTCGTGTAGGTCATGTAACACTCGTGCGGCTCCTCCACACCGTACACGCCGCTGGTGCTTCCCCGGCGGATGAACACCTCGCGGAAGAAGCTGCGCCCTTCCTTGTTTTCGAGGCGGTTGATGGTGAAGATTTTCTTGCAGTCCACGTCCGTAAGCCCGAGAATGGCCTTGATTTCATCGAACCTCTCGCGGAACTTGCTCTGGTCGAGCAGCATCACCACGTCCGAGTTGTTGATGATGGCCTCCTTGACGATAGGACTGCCGATGATGTCCTGTATCTCCTGCGTCACCACGCCCACCGAAGCCCAAAACTTACGGGCCGTCTTGTACATGAATTTGATGTACTCGGCCATGAGCGGGCTGGCAATGGCTTTCCATGCCTCCTCGATGACCAGGACCTTGCGGTTCTTCTTGATACGCATCTTCTGCAGGAACACGTCCATGATAATCAGCGTGACAAGAGGGAACAGGAGAGGATCATCTTTTATACTGTCGATTTCAAAGACAATGAACGTTTCGTCAAACAGCGAGCTGTCCATGTTTTCGTTCAACGTCTTATCATGGTTGCCGCCACGGTAAAAGTCTTTCATCATGTAGCGGTATGTCGAAATGTCAATACCCGAAATACGGTTTTCGTCGCAGATGTCTGGAATACGTTGCACGGAAAACTCGTAGAACGAGTTGAACGACAGCTCTTCCACTTTTAACTCCTTGCGGCGATGTTCCATTTCGTCAATCATGCGTTCGATGCGCCCGGCACGCTGCACCTCGTTTTCTTCCTGCCGTTCGCTGTGGTTGCGGTCGTCGATAACGAGGCTCTTGCGCAAATCCTCGCGCTGCATAGGCGTGAAGCCGTCGAACCCATTGAAATAAGTGTCGTAATACTCCGTGATGACCTGTTCTATCAGACGCTCCTCCGTCTTTGTGACCGTGCCCTGCGAACCTTTCCAGATGAGCAGCACGAGATTCTTGAGGAAACCGGTTTTCTCCACGTTCATCTCCTCGCGGTGGATGCGGAACGGGTTCATCGTGATAGGCTTCTCTTCCGTGTAGCTGATGTACTTGCCGTTCAGGTACTCGCAAAGTCCCTCGTAGCTGTTTCCCGTATCGACCATCACCACGTCCGTTCCCTGCTCGTAAAGCTGGCGCACGACGGAGTTCATGTGGAAGCTCTTGCCGCTGCCCGAAGGCCCCAAGCAGAAAAAATTGGAGTTGTCGGTCAGTTTGTGCTTTCCCTCCTTTCCCGTGATATCAATAGCCACGGGCACGCCCTGACGGTCGGTGTAGTAGATTTTCAGTGGTGTCTTCTCGCTGTGCTGTATGCGTTCCTTGTACATCAGGCACATGGCGGCGTCACCCAGCGTCAGAAAACGGTCATACTCTTCGTTCATGCCATAGCAGTTGCCCGGGAACGAACTGACGAACAGCTCCAGCTGGTTGTAGGCGTGCTTGCTGATATGGATGCCCATGCGCCCGAAAGCGTTTTCCAGATGGTTCGTGCATTTCTGCAGGTCGGTGTCGGCCGGTACGGCGACAATCAGGTTGAAGTGGGTGTACACGAGCTGACGACTCTCACGGGCGATGACCTCCTGCACCCGCTTGATGTCCTCGACGGCCATCTGGTTGCTCGGGTTCGGGATGCTCGCGTGCCGGTTTTTCTTTTTATCCAACATGGCCAGCTCACGCTTCTGGCTGGGCAGGTAAATGATCTGGTTATATACCACCGTCTCCGCGTTCGGGATGCTGTCGATAACCGACACGAGGTCCACCGGCATTTCCGTATTGTTGACTTCGATATTGGTATAGGGACGGATCTGCGAGGGCAGTGCGGCGTAGTCCACATCCACAAGGCTATATACCTTGCAGCGTTTGTCGCCCATGGAGACCGTCTCCTCGTCCGCCTTGAAGTTGGTCATCGACACGATGCGGTCCTTGAAGTTCATGGCGAAATAGCGGTCCACATACTCGCTTGTTTCTTTCTTGTTCAGGAACTTCACCTGCACACCGCCGTCACGCAACTGGTCGTGTACCTTGCGTATCTTCACAAGGAAGTCGCGCCACTGCTTGCCGTCATAAGAGAACAAGCGGCTCTTCTTCGCCTCCTGCGTGATAGTCAGGTAACACACGCTGTCCGTGTAGTTGCGTCCCTTGAAATAGCGGAAGTAGGCCGATGACAGGAACTCGCGCCCGTCGCCCGTCTCGTTCTCGAATTGCTTCCGCATGAAAATGTCTTGCTTGTGGATGGCATATCCTTCGCCCAGCGTCTGCGCTATGGCTGTGAACAGGTGCGTGTACTCGTAGTAGCTGTCGATGTCGGCACAGTATTTCTGTACCGGGTTCTCTATCTTCAGCACGGCAGAGTATTCTCCCGTCTTGGTGTACAGTACGCCTACACCGTTCGTCTCTTCCACGGAGAAATAGATGTCCTGGAAGATACGTTTGCGCTTGCCTCCCGTGCCGAAAGCATAGACCGACACTGCCATGCCGGCGCACAGGGTTATAAAAAGCAGTATGATGTACAATGTCATTTCAATACACATAAAAAAGACAGAGCCGCCCGAACTTCAGGCGGCCCTGCCCGCGTTCAACATTCAATAGGACCACACGTTGCACGTGGTGGTTTTCTTTCTACCGTCATAGTTTCTTCGAGTAGGCATAGACGTACACGCCGCGCAGCTCTTTCTTGGTATGCAGCCCTTTCCGCTGTTTGAGCATGATGAGCGCGATACCTGTGGACAAGACCGCGACCAGCACGACCAGCCCGGCCACGAAACCGGCCAGACAGTACGCGATGATGAAGCCGACAATGGCTCCGCCGGCCGCACCCGCAGCCCAGTAGATGTAGCGTCCTTGAAGCCCCATCAGTTCAAGGGGCCGTTGCAGCCCCTTGAACAGCGGATAGTCGGGATAACGTTCGTCCTTGGCTTGCATCGCACGTCAGGTTTAACCACCGATACCGAAGAACATCGGCAGGGCCTGTGCGGCGGCAATCAGGAAGATACACGCGCCCACAACCATCATAATCTTCTTCTTGACATCCTGTTCCTCGTTGTTCATGGCGATATAGACGCTGATTGCGCCTACGATAGCCACTACACCGGCAATGGCGTAGCAGAGCTTCACCATGATAGGAACGTACTTGGCGATTTCCTCCGTAACGGTCGCCAGCGCCGTCGTTCCGGCGGAATAGTCTCCGGCGGAGTTCTGTGCCATGACAGCCGTCGGGCCGCACAGCATCATCAGCATGAACATCTGCATCTTCTTCTTGGCAGAGGTCAGCTTCTTCATCAGTCTTTTTGCTTTTTGAAACATGATCTTTTATATTTTATTGATTTATTGTTTTCCATACCGTCACTGTGGCGGTACGTCTTCGCATCTTAGGTCTCTATATGCGATAACCGAAAAAGGCGGGGAACACGAAGAATGCGCCGATGGCAAAGAGGCAGGCACCGACAAGCATCATGATGGACTTGGTTATGTCATCTTCGCCCCGGTTCATCTTGATATGAATCTGGAGCGCGGCAATGACAACTAAAACCGAGGCGAGTGCGTAGCACATATACTGGACATACAGCATCATCGTGACCACGAAGTCGTGCATCGTGGCCAGCGCGTCCGCACCCCAACTGTAATTCACGCCGCCGCTTTTGGCAAATGCCGAACATGGGAGGATGGAACATAGCGTACAGAGTATCTTTTTCGTCCTTGACATTTTACAACTTATCTTTGACAGGCTTCCACTTCAACTCGGGACGGTTTTCCAAACATCCTCTGGAAACCATCGCCTTGTACATCTCTTCCGATGTGAAAGGGTCAGACAGGTAAGGGACGGTATCTTCCATCCGTTCCTCCGCCTTCGCTTTCAGACGCTCGAACCGTATATGAGCGGTTTCTTCTTGTTCCGCATCGTCGTCCTGCACCGCAGGCGTGGCGACCGCTTCGACCTCCGTGTCGTACTTCTCGCTTCCGATGCTGAAACCGGTCTCGTTCTCCGAAACACTGACACTCTCTTCCGTGGCATCCACAAGGCCAAGGTCAAAGACCTCCTCGTCCGTCTTGCCGTTCTCTTTCTTTCCATAGAGGTCCCGGGCGATATTGACCGCGTAATAGATGACATACAACACCGTCAGGACAATGGCGAATATAAAGTATGATTTCATATTTTTAAGTATGATATTAAAATTTGATTAAAGTATGATTGCAAAGGAAAGGATTATATTCTATATGCGGAAAAATCTTGATGCTAAACGATAAATTAGCATATAAAATTAGTATGAAAATAGTAAATCATACTTTAATATCATACTTTAAGGGGAAATTTACGTCATGACGGGACATAAAAAAAGCCCTCCGGAGAGGAGAGCTTTCTGGCAGAACGGGCGGCGGGTCCTACAACCTCTTCCCGCGCAGGTAATCATTCAGGTCCTTGTATTCGCCGTAACGGTGCGCTTCGTCACAAACATACTCATCATACATACCGACTATGGTCTCTGCGGTTTTCCGTCCGGCAAGATCATTATCAAGGTAGCAATGGATAATCGGGTACTCCTGCAGGTGAACCAGTGCTTTCTTCAGGTTGTTCACGGAGTTCATCACGAGATAGTCGCAAGACGTGCCGATGCAGACAGTGTCATCACCCGCTTGTTTCAATGTCAGGTAAGAGAGGAAGTCCATGAAGCCCTCGAACACGCAAATCCGGTTCTGCGTGCCATCCCGCGAATGCCTTACCAGAGAGATGTTCTTCTCTTTGATACATCCCTTGTAGTAAGGGTTGCGTACCTCATACCCGCCGGAGATATTGCCGAAGGCAAGGGCGAAATAGTGGCGTTTCCGTAGCTCGTAATGCACTTCCCGGCAGAACATACGCGCGATATCCCCGTCGATCAGACGGGTGCGCAAGTAGGAGAGCAGCGCGGGATGTCGCAACGGCACAATTCTTATGTCCTGCATCTCACATTCGACGGGTCGGGGTGTCGTGTCCGCAATCCGGATTCTGGGTATCGGAGCAACGCTCTCGTGCCGCTTTATGTATGCGAGTACCTCGCTCACGTCGTCCGTCCGGTAAAGATGCTTGCCCAGTTCCACCAGATCGCCACCCGTCGCCGCGCCAAAGTCATACCACTCGTTCAGCCGGTCATTGACTTTGAATGACGGCGTGCGCTCATCGCGCAGCGGTGAAAGGTACCAGTACTGGTCCGATTTCACGCTCCTGGGACGGTACCCCAAACGGGCGAGATAGTCCACGATGCGCAGCTGTTTTGCTTCTGCTATAGTCATGTCAATTTCTTTTCACTTGTTTTCAAAAAACAGTTTACTTTGGTTTTCCTCCCTATATATAGATAGATACTAAAGTAAACTAAAATATATATGCCCGCGCCCGCCGTCATTCTTCATCAAAAAGCATGGCTTCGGTGGGGGTTACATCATAGTAGAAGAGCTTGTCCCGCTTGATAACCAGCTTCAGGTTGTCGGTCAGGTATTGCAACAGTTTTATCATGACGCTGCGTCCCCGTTTGAACCCGATGGCTTCGTAAGCTGTCATCATCGCCTGTAACACGTTCTCGAACCCCTTGATAGGCTTATCCCCGAAAGCGATGGAGAGGGCCTCCCGGTGCTGCTCGACAGACAGGTTCATGAATCCTGTCCGGTTCTTGGACCGCTCAGAGGCGTTTCCGTCGAACGAGTGATTCTCGGCCATGACCGGAAGTCCGCCTTCATCCACCGTAAAGGCGAAGGGCTTGAACTCCTTCTCCCGGATGTGCAGCGCATGTACCTCGCTGATTGCAGGATTCTCGTTGCTCTTGCTGATAACCAGCACCGTCTCTGCCTTGTTGCTCATCTCCGTACCGATATGCCCGCGCACGTTGTTGTCCCCCTTGTTCAGGTGGAGCACGCAATGGATATGCAGGTTGTACTTCGACGACCATTCCATCATCTTGTTGATGACCTCTACCGATTCACCCGTGCTGTTGATGTCCAGCATCAGGTCACGTATTCCGTCGATGATGACCAGACCGTACCCCTTGCCTTGGCGCAAGGCGTAGTCGATAACCTCTATGCGAACGGACGGCGAGTATTCCCTGAGACAGATGAAATCAAGGTTTTCGTTGTCGCACGTGGTGGGCAACCCTGCGAGCCGCAGGATGCGTTCCAGTACGTTGTGGCAGTGGAAGCGACTCTGTTCCGTATCCACGTACAGAACCTGCTGTTTGCCCTCGGGCAGATGCGCCCGGTAATTCAGTATCTGCCGTCCGGCAAGGGATGCGGCGACGATGGCCGACACGTTGAACGTCTTTTTTGACTTTGCCTTACCGGTTGAAGCACTGAAATTGCCCAGCGTGGCGATAGTGGAGTTATCTATCCAGATAATCTGTGGGGGTGTCTCGTAGGTGTCCGTGGCCTTTATCTGCGATACTATGAGTATGTCCGACAAGCGGTTTTCGTTGATTCCCGTCCCGGTATTAAGTTCAGTTCTTTTTTCGTTTTCCATAGCGTCTCTTGTTAAAGAATGGTTGTGTGGTTGATGATTCCGTAGCCATACGTTCGACGTCATCCACGGTAGGCTCACAGTTCTGCAGGAGCCATTCGTCCAGCTCATCTTTGGCGAAGTAAAGCATTTTGCCACGAGGTTTGTAGTGCGGAATCTCTTTGTTTGACGTGAGTTTGTATAGCAGGCTCTCTGAAACGCCGATGTACATGCACGCTTCCTGGAATGTAAAGACTTTCTTGGTCGTGTAGATGTTGTTTTCCAACAAAGCCACACGTTCCAAAAGGTTTTCTATCGGTTCCAATTTCTTGAGAACCGCTTCTACGGCGGTCATCCGTTCGCTCAACCGCTCCATGAATGTTATTCTATTTTGCATAAAACTGATGTTAAAATTAGACAAAGAAGGTGCTCCTCCGTATCTGTAGCGCGTTACGGAGGCCAAAGTTAGACGATGTGTAAGTAACAACGAGACGTTACGGGTTGATACCATACAGGTATCAGCGCAATTATCACGCTTTTACCTTTCACATGCTTGTTGTTTTAGCACTTTATGTCATTCCTCGGCGCGGAGCGTAGAAACACAAAACATATGAAAAGCTGTGGCGCAAGCCACTATACCTTTCATCTGTTCTCTGGAAAAACTGCAGCCGAAAGAAAGCGGAGGGACGCGCGTTGGATTATCCGCGCCGGGATTGCCGGGAGATGACTCGTAGAAGTCGTACTTCCACTTAAGTCTCATACCATCCTCAAAAGTGAATGTGTCGGCGGTAAAGATTTTCCTAACGAGACCTGCACAATCTGTCAACAGCCCTTTGACAATGTGGATGTTCATCTCGTGGCAGTTCCTGCAAACCGCGTCGTTGCAGTTGATATAAGCCTTCCGCTACATTCTGTTCAGTAACCAAGTGGTATATATGTGTTGCTTCCCTTCAAAAAGAGAGAAGACCATTGTCTGGCCGTTTCGTGTTCAAAAATTATCATTTAAGGGCTAATATATACTGTAACGATTTGTATTCCAATGAAAAACATTAGAATACAAATACCAATTTCTTGCCTGCAAATTTGATATGCGGCTTTAATGTGTCAATCAAATAATCCGTTCGTTAAATTAACTGCGTCATCTTTCTTCTTATTGACGATTTTAGCGTAAACCTGCGTCATTCTCACAGATGTATGACCGAGCAACTTAGATACGGTATAGAGGTCTGCACCAAGCGTCAGCATCATGGTCGCGAACGTGTGCCGGCTCACGTGAAACGTAAATTGTTTGGAAATTCCGGCGGCCTTGGCCCACGGCTTAATAAGCGTATTGACAGTAGATGGCAAATCGAATACATTGTCGTCCCCCGTCTTATCTCCACGTTCCGGCATCCATTTCAACGCCTCATTGGACAGTGGAAGATAAATCGGCTCTTTGGTTTTCTGCATGGCCACAGCCAAACGGTATTGACCATGATCAAGAAACACGTCTTTCCATTTCAGACCCTTCACGTCGCTGATGCGTAGTCCGCAGAAGCAGGAGAACAGGTAGGCACTCTTCACCGTCTCGTTCTCCATAGGGGTGGCAATCAATGACCGCACCTCTTCGATGGTCATGTAGCTACGCACGCTCTCCGGCATTTTGGGCTTCTCCGATTTCTCCATTTCATTAAACGGATTTCTCAACAACCGTTTGGCACGGACAGCGGCATTTAGTGCGCCGTTGAAGATCTGGTAATAGGTATTGCGTGTAGAAGCAGCTATCGGCTTCCCTTTTGGGCGATAGGTTGTCAGCATATAGTCGATGTAGCCCTGACAAAAATCAAGGTCTATCCGGTCCAAAGTGAACCGTTCTCCAGCGTAATCTTTCAAGATATGGGTAACAGCTATGATTTGGCCGACGCCCTTCTTATCCCGTTTTTCCTGATACTCTTTATAGGTTTTCATCCAGTCCAGCAGATAGACCTTATCCACGTGATTCACTATACCTGCTTCTCCGCTGGTCAGTTCGATGATGCGTTTCGATTTGATGGCATTGGCAGCAGCCATCGTAATCTCGTTCTGCCGACGGGCATTCCGATCTGTTTCCGGAATAAGATACATCTTCAGGTATTCGTATGTCCGTTTGCCGTTACGGTACACATCCAGATACAAACTCTTACTGCCATCAGACAAATCCTTCGTCCGGAGACGTATGGGTTCTTTTACTTTTTTAGGCTTCTTTATTCGTGGCATAATTGATTCTTTTCATACGTTGTTTTCTAATGCAAATGTACAAATAAAAACCGAAATCAAGGAACAAACAAGAAACAAAAATGTACCGAAAAAGAGCTAAAAGAGAGAAACGGATGAAAACAACTGAAAGAAAATATAAATACTTAAATCATTGATATAAAGCTGTTTTATCTATACTTAATTGGATTTTCTTTTCATTTTAGATATACCCCTATGGTTATTGGCAATATCCTTGTTCGATATTCGGCAACGTTACCGTGAGATAGGTTTACGCAAAGTGAACGGTGCGCAAGCAAAGGATATTTATCCCTTACTCATAAAAAAGTATCTCTCGGTCATGGGAGTCGCCACTTTGCTATCCATACCCTTGTCATGGATTGCCATTACCCTCTATTTGCAGGATTTTGCCCACAAAGCCCCTTTGACATTCGACTTGTTTGCCATAGCAGTAGCCATAACAACTGCCATCTCCTTGTTGACTATTATTGGGCAAATCCGCAAGGCTGCCAACATCAATCCGGCAAATATTATGAAAAACGAATAAAAGACATAAAAATTATAAATTTGACATATAATGAAAACACTGAAATACGCTTGGCGTTTCTTGATGCGCTCAAAATCATACACGGTTATAAATTTAGTAGGTCTGGCTTTCAGTCTGGCATGCTGCATCATGCTGATGCGATATATCCATAGAGAACTGACGGTAGACACACATTGTGTGGATCGTAATCATGTATATGGTGTCATTCAGGACATGGATGGCAATAGAGGAATGGCAACAATAGAAAACACGAATAAAGACAGTATATACATTGACCACCGTTACATAGAGAAACGCACTTCTTTAATTCTGATGGAACAGGATTTTGTGAGCGACGAAACATCCCGTTACACAGTGCGGACACTCGTAGCAGATAGTTGTTATTTTCAGCTTTTTCCTTACCGCATAGTGCAAGGAACTCCTATAAAATCTCCTGAATCTGCACTACTGACGGAAGTATGTGCACGTCGTATTTTTGGCCATGACAATCCTATAGGTAAAGTGTTACATTATTCAAATGGGAAAGACATTACCGTAAGTGGTATTATAGCCGAACCGACTTGCAAGACAATGATACAATTTGACATTGTGGTATCAAATACGCTTTCCTCATTTTGGGAACGTATGCCTATTGAATTCGTCCGTTTCACGCCGGGTACAAGCATCAAGAAAATGAACGAGCTTGGGAAACAAGCACGCTGGGTAAATCCGAATTGGAAAAATATAGATGCACGACAATATACATTTTCGTTCATGCCTATAGCAGATATTTATTGGGAACCAGCTTATGTGCAAGATGCCGGTTGCCCTGCCATGCTCACTTATGGAAAACGTTCTCATATTTACATTTTATCTTGTGTATGCTTATTGTTATTGCTTACCGGCATTATAAACTTCATCAATCTTTATTTGATAGGCACACAACGGAGGGGAAAAGAGTACGGGCTTAAAAAAATGTTCGGTATAAAAGGAACGACACTTTTCCTGCAGATATTAACAGAAAACGGACTTTTAGTCGGTTGTGCTTTATTACTGGCTTGGTTACTGATAGAGATAACAATAATCCCTGTCAGCCGTTTGTTAGAATATTATTTCACTTATACATCTTTCGACTTTTGGCTTTCTGCCGGAATTTGGGTAATATTACCCATATTGACCTCTATCTATCCGTTTGTAAAATACAATTATGCATCACCCGTCAGTTCAATTCGTGATGCCACCCAAAGCAAACGTACTGTACACACACGCATTCTTTTTCTTTTTATACAATACATCTTCACATTCCTGCTCATCAGTCTTTCCCTTTATTTCAACAAGCAGCTTTCGCTCTTATTACACACGCAACCAGGATTTCGCATAGAAAATGTACTGATAGCCAAGTTAGGGTATGAATCGGAATCAGCGATGCCACGCGAAAAATGGCAGGAAGCCAGAGAAGCTATGTGGCAACGCAGACATGAACTATGGGAGGCACTTGCACAGTGTCCTTTTATAGAACATTTTGAAATGGAAAAACGACATATACTTTCCGAAGGTTTTAAAGTAACCTACTATAACAATAGAGAGGAAAAAGTAGAGATGAAGTTTTGGTATGCTACCCCCAACTTTTTTAAGTTGTACGGTATCAAAATAATAGAAGGTAGTATTCCCAGTTTTGAAGGAGAAGGAAACAGAGGAGAGGTTTTGGTAGCCAACCGAGCAGCTATGAAAGCTTTGCACTACGACAATCTGTCTGAAGCTTTGGTACAGGAAGAGAACGAACGCCGGTTAAATCCCAATGCTCCTCTGCATCCCATTGTTGCCGTTGTTGAGGATTACTATGACCGCCACTTGAGTGCAGGACATCGCCCCATTATCTACAATGTATGCAAACAGCGCAGTGACGATATGTGCCAGATAGCCTATACCCCCGGACGACTTAAAGATGTACTTGACTATTTGCGCGACACAGAGCTGCGTATCTATGGTTGTACAGACTTCGAATATACTTTATTGGAAGATGAATGGCATAAACTATATCAAAAAGACCGGCAGATAGCGGTTATCTATTCTTGTTTCGCACTGATAGCTGTCTTGATATCTTGTTTAGGGCTATTTGGCATTTCACTTTTTGACATTCGTCAGCGTTATCGGGAAATAGGTATTCGCAAGATCAATGGAGCCGGGATGTGTGATCTCTACCAATTATTGTTCCGCAAATATATTCTTGTATTAGCCGTGGCATTTATTATAGCCGCTCCTCTGACTTACTATATCATATACCTATATACACAAGATTTCGCAGTGAAGGCATCCGTAGGTATAGGAATATATGTTATATCGTTACTGATAGTGGCTTTAATCTCACTGGGAACATTATTTTGGCAAATACACAAGGCTGCGAAGATAAATCCGGCAGAAGTAATCAAAGCGGAATAAAATAAAATTAAGATATGAAGTTGGTGCAGTTATCTATAAGGACATTATATCGTTTCAAGATATATACAGCCATCAATATATTAGGATTGGCTTTAAGTCTGGCATGTGTCATCATAATCTCCCGCTATGTGAAGCAGGAAAATGATGTAGATTGTTATAGTCCCAACAAAGACCGGATAGGCATCATGGTGCAGGAATACAAAGATGACAACAATAAAACGGCAGTTATCGGAGGGCCCCTCGAAGATGCAGACATAGAAGCGATGTCCACTTTCGTATGGTTCAATAAAGACTATATCATAAAGGAAGAAAAACATATTGATGTAGAAACGATTGTAGCAGACAGCTTGTTTCTAACAGTGACTGATTTTCCCATGAAATATGGAAAAGCCGAATCATGGGCGGCGTCTCCACAAGCCGCCTTTATCACAGAAGAGCTGAGTGAGAAACTATTCGGGAACATAAATCCTATCGGCAAAACCATTGAATACTCTACCGGTGACCCTCTTACGGTGACCGGAGTTATCAGCAAAGACGGAGGGAAACGCTCGCTTCATTTCGACTTGCTTGTTCCTGAAACATTACAGGAGGATTGGGAGTTCCGTTTCCCGATGAAAATGGCATTAATTCATAAAGGGGCTTCCTTTACGAAGATAAATGCACGGCATGCAGCGTTCCGGCAATCTCCACGTGCTGCGGATGTTGAATTCAGGTATCAACTGCTTCCCATGCGTGAAGTGTATTTCCATCCAGCCATTGATGTTTGGCAGGACATGCTGCAAAGGGGGAATTTACCACAGCTACATCTATTGTCACTTGTTGCTGTACTAATTTTAATTGTAGGTATCTTCAATTTTATGAGTCTTTATACGGTTGTATTATTGAAACGAAGCAAAGAATTCGGACTAAAGAAAGTTTTTGGAAACAATTCAGCACAGCTATTCTCCCAACTATATATCGAGAATTTCTGTCTGACACTTGTATCATTGTTTATAGCCTGGTTCTTTGTCGAAATTTCCACCTTTCCCTTAAATAAATATTTTGATGTCATTCAACAGCCTAATGGTATATTTGACATCGGAATAACCATAGCTATCCTGATTTTGCTGCCATTGACAGCTTCAATCTATCCGTTTTTTAAATTCAAATACAACACGCCTATCCATTCATTACGGAAAATAGGCAGTGGTGAAAAATCGTCTGTTGTAAGAAACCTCTATCTGAGTATTCAGTATATCGTGGCATTCATTCTAATAGTTGTTTCCATGTTCTTCGCCAAACAACTGTATGAAATGACTCACATAGATTTAGGCTATGACACAGACTCTATCGTTAAAGTCTATTTTGAACGCTATGAGCGCAAACAGCCTACCACTGAAGCAGAATATCTGAAACAGACCTCCTTGCGCAAAGCCTCCAAAGAAAATATATCCACTGCAATGAATGCCTCTCCTTTATTCACGGCATGGAATTACTCTTTATCCCCCTATGAATATTTCACCGAATCTCCGGTACTTTTCCGTAAGCTCGGAGAAACCAATTTCAAACAATTGTATTGCATTCCCATTACAGAAGAAGAAATAAGATTTCATGGCTTCCGTTTATCCCAGGGACGTTTATGGGATGCCGACATCGACCATAAAGGTGAAGCCAAACTGATTCTCAATCAAAAAGCCATGCAACTCTTCGGACTCGGAAGCACAATCAATGCCCGGCTGGAACCTCAACAACCTTTATGGCCGCGTAGGGATTTGAACCCTTATCAGATTATAGGTATCGTCGAAGATTTTTATTGTGGACATTTATCCCAACCGGTTCTTCCTATAGCTTTTATATACGGTGAAACATATCTTTCACAAATTCCTTTGCAAGCTAAAATTGCTCCAGGACATCAAAAAGATGCCGTTGCCTTCTTGGAAAGCCTACACAACGACAATGCTGATGGAGCCTTCAATTATACTTTTGCAAAACAGGAAATTGAGAATCTCTATAGGTCAGACAAGCAAATAACCATTACCTATTCCTTTTTCGCCTTTATGGCCATTCTAATATCCTCAATAGCTTTGTTTGGATTGTCCTTATTTGACATACAACAAAGATACCGGGAAATAGCTATACGAAAAGTACATGGCGCTACACATAAGGAAATTTTATTGTTATTACTCAAAAAATACATTATCATATTAGCAATGTCATTTTTGATTGCCATTCCTATATCTTATTGGGGAATAACCATTTATCTGAAAGATTTTGCCTACAAAGCCAACATCAGCAGTTGGTTGTTCATTGTTGCAGCAATCATCATATCATTAATTTCCATATTAACATTGGTTTATCAAGTAAAAAAGGCTGCACGACAGAATCCGGCGGAAGTAATCAAAAGCGAATAAAATAAAACAAGAGATAATCATTATGATAATAAAGCATTATTTGAAAATAGCGTTTCGTAACTTAGTAAAGTACAAACTTCAATCTACAATAAGTATTGTGGGACTGGCAACAGGTATTGCATTTTTTATTTTTAGTCTTTATTGGTTGCACTACGAAACCTCGTATGACAACTTTTATCCAGCTTCCGAGCGCACATATATGATTTTCCTTCAAGAAGAAGGAGGAAGTAATGGAATATGCCCAACAGTCATGATTCCTTTTATTCGGGAACACTGCCCGGAAGTGGAAAACATAACTTGTATGGCAGGTAATTCGGGATTTGATTTTACAACTGAAAAGAAAAATCTAAAGTATCCCGACTTTTGGGCTGTGGACAGCCTTTTTATGAAATGCTTTCCGCAAAGGATTATTCATGGAACAGAACCGGCACATGACAACGACATCTTATTGAGCGAAAGCTTTGCCCGTAAATATTGGAAGCATCCGCAGGATGCGATAGGAAGCTTGTTGACTCAAAAAACTCCTTCGGGATTCTATATTCCTAATCCCATACAGTTGCGTGTCAGCGGCATCATGGCCGATGCTCCGGAAAATTCATCGTTTCAGCATGAGGGTTACTATTTGAATAATAGTGAGAATGGAGATTATCACAATAAAGAGAACTGGATGTATATAGCAAATACTCATGTACATTTAGTATTAAAAGAAGGTATAAGGTTTAACGACTTTTCGCAACACCTCCTTTCTTCACTGCATGAAATGGAAATATTGAAAAATGTAAAATTCAGTATCATTCCTTTATTTCAAAAGCATTTTGAATTTGCAGCAGAAGAATCGTTCTCTTACTCTTCCATTCGTATGTTTACGGCAGCTTCCTTTTTGTTGCTGTGTTGTGTGTTGTTCAATTTCATCAATCTTTTCTTAAACCGCTATTACCAACGTTTGCGGGAAATGAAGTTACGAAAGTCGATGGGTGCGAACCATAGAAAGCTAATGAGACAGCTACTGACAGAAGTGCTGTTTCACTGTTTACTGGCAGGCGTTGTGTGTGGATGTTTACTTGAAGTTTTCACTCCTTTTTTTGAACAGATACTCTCCACGACCATTCAATACACAACGATTTGGAAGGTATTTCTAAAAGTGCTTTCAGCCTTTATCATTACAACAATGCTGTTGCTTTTGTTACCCGTATGGCAGATAGTGCATATATCCGTTTCACGTACACTGACAAGCAAGCCACATACTCATCGCAGCACTCTGTTCAGAAGATTTGCATTAGTAGTCCAACTGCTCATCTGTCTTTTCTTTCTGACTTCTACAGCTGTACTATATCGACAAATTAATTTTATGAGACATACCGATTTGGGATTTGATACCCGGCATATCATCGAACTATTTGTCAATACAATGGAGCAAAATGGGCAAGACATGCTGGAAGAGATAAAGCGGCTTCCCATGATTCAAGCTCATGCTACCTCTTCCTCCTTTATGATAACCTCCAAAGTGAACAATTTCAATCCGTTGATAGAATGGGAAGGAAAAACAGAAGAAGATAAAAAGACGCAGATTGCCACATTGGAAATATCAAAGGGAGGAAAGGAAATCTTTAATTTTCGGCTGATTGAGGGCAGGATGTTTACTGAGGAAGATTGGACGACAAACAGCAATTCTCCAAAAGATCTCGTTACTGGTAAACCGGCTTTGAATAAGGTGTTGATTACCCAGAAAATGGCAGACTTGATGCGAATAGACAAGCCGATAGGGAAAATTCTCCGCATTCCGGTGATACTCTTTCGGGGTGGTCCGGAGACATACTATACCGATTATGAGATTATAGGAGTAATAAAGGAGATTCATCCTCAAGGGATGAAGTCGGAGTCTTCCCCCACCATTATTATGCAGTCTTTCCGATTCATGTCGCCACTAAACTATTTCAAGGTGGTACCGGGAACGGAAAAAGAAGCATTGAAGGCTATGAATGTTCTGGCAGAGAAACATCAATGGGAGTATTATGACCATAATAATGCCGAACCTCAAACTCTGGACAACAAACTGGAAGGAATGAGCAAGTCAGAAACTGCCACTTACCGGTTATTCTCCATCTTGTCTGCTTTGTGCATCATCATTTCTTTGTTCGGCATCTTCTCCATATCCTCTTCCACCATCCGGCAAAGAAGGAAGGAGATAGCAATACGCAAGATTATGGGAGCCAATGTCAATGAAATAATTGGCATGTTCTTCCGCGAATATTTATGGATGGCCTGCATCGCAGCGATTGTGGCCTTTCCTTGCACATATGCGGTGATGCATCATTGGCTGGAACAATATGCCTACCACATATCTATTGGCATGGATTTATTCATTGTTTGGTTGGGAATTGTTATAATCTTGGTGTTCCTCACAATATTGCAGCAAATTGTTCAGGCAGCACAGCAGAATCCGGCAGAAGTAATAAAGAGTGAATAAAAGCGTGTACTTTCGCACAACATGTGTGCTATACCGCACGGATACAGCATAAGGCTACAAGACTTAATCGTTTAATTATAAAAGCCTTAACCATTTGGCATAATATTTGAATTAAGATTATAACGAAAGACTATTGAAGACAAATAAAAACAGAAAACATGATTATACATTATCTGAAAGTAGCATTCAGAAACCTACTGAAATATAAGACTCAAAGTATCGTTTCCATCGTTGGACTGGCAATAGGCTTTGCCTGCTTCGCACTTGCCAATCTATGGATACATTACGAAATGACCTATGACTGTCAGTTTGATAGAGCCGACCGCTTTTACCTGCTTTACAAAAAAGATTTGCTCAATGATACAGGTTATTCAACCAGAATGCCCTATCCAACATCGAATATCTTGAAGAAAAACTTTCCCGAAGTGGAAGATGCTTGTGCGTATATGATATGGGATGATACTGAACTAAAACTTGAAGGTAGTCCCACTATTAACACATCAATGCTATTGGCAGATTCATGTTTTATGAAAATGTTCGGAATTACTCTTTTAGCCGGAAATATGGACTTTCTGCATAATGATTCACAGATAGCTTTAACAAAGGACATGGCAATGAAGCTTTTTGGAAGTGTTGACGTGTTGGGTAAGGAGCTGACTGTTGCTGACAACACTGTAACCGTTGAAGCTATATTGGAAGGATTGCAACATAGCAATCTCGCTTTCGGCTGTTGGGGACGAGGTGCCTATTTCCACCAATGGCAAGATTATTGGGGCTATGCAAGCTTTCAAATTTGCGCAAAACTCAAAAAAGGTATCTCAGCCGAAAATTTTCAAAGAAAGCTTAATGCCAGCGAATATAAGGGAGATTCACGAGACCCTAATAAACTATTTGAAGGTGTCGGACTAATGCCCCTTACTCAATACCATTATTCCGAAATAAATGAAAAGAAATCTATCAAATTCCTATATCTGATATTTTTTTCTATCATAGGTGGGCTGGTCATTTCATGTTCACTCTTCAACTATCTGTCTTTGTTTATAACCCGACTCAACATCCGTAATAAAGAATTGGAATTAAGACGGATGTGTGGGTCTTCAATCAGAGGCATTCTTGCACTTTTCATGATTGAATACGGCACTATGATTTTACTTGCAGGAATAATAGGCATGGCATTGGTAGAGATTACTTTACCAATATTCAGAGAAATGTCCGACATTACGGGAAACATCTATTATGAATCGCTGCTCTATTTCATCGGACTTTTATTATTGTCACTCATTCTGTTACTTCCCTTTGCACTGCGTCGTACAGTAAAACAAAGAAAAGATAAACGCTTCTTTATTTATCGATGTAGTATCCTATTCCAGATATTTATCAGCATACTCTTCCTTTTTTGTATGAGTATTCTGCTGAAACAGATATATCACCTCACCCATACTGATTTGGGATGGGAACGCCATAATATTGCAGCTTTTCCACTTATTTATCCTCATGACAATTATGACGAAATTGCAGAAAAAATAGCTCAAATACCTTGTACCTCCGAAGTATTGAAAGGACACCACGGACTCTTCCCACGCACCGTCGGTTTAAGTTTGCAAATCAAAGATTGGGACGGTAGAATTGAAGGAGCAGAAGGATTTGAGATACAAAGTATAATCGAAGGAAAAGAAATTATAGATTTTTACAATCTTGACCTTATAGAAGGAGAAGCAATGAAAGAAGAAGAAACGGATAAGGTAATATTAAATGAAACAGCTGTGAAGTTTTTAGGTATGACCGATCCCATCGGAAAAAAACTTTATTTGAATGAAGGAAATGTCAAAACGATTATTGGCATCGTAAGGGATTTTCATATAACGGCTCCTACCATACCCGTAAATCCAATAATGCTGATTGGGAATCATGGCTTCTCTCATAAATTTTGGGGTGGAAGAGGGGATATATTAGTAAAGTTCCATGAAGGCAAATGGAAAGAATTAAAGAATGAGATAGAGAATTTGTTCAGTCAATCCTATCCCACTACAAGATATAAATTCGTGAATGTAGAAGAAGGCTACGAAGAATATCTAAAATCAGAAAAAGTATTGATGAAATTAATATCTTTCGTATCAATGGTATGTATTCTGATTACCATATTCGGTATCTTTTCATTGATTACGCTAAGTTGTGAACAACGACGTAAAGAGATTGCCGTGCGCAAAGTAAATGGAGCTACAACTAAAAATATCATGACAATGTTTATCAAAGAATACATGTTATTATTAATATTTGCTTCTACTATAGCATTCCCAATAGGTTATGTATTGATGAACCATTGGTTAGAGAGCTATGTAAGGCGTACAAGCATTAATCTATGGATTTATACTACCATCTTTGTAGGCATAGCTATTATTATCTTACTTTGCATCGGGTGGAGAGTGTGGAAAGCAGCACAACAGAATCCGGCGGAAGTCATCAAAAGCGAATAATACAATAATATTATTACTAAACATCATGATAAAGCATTATTTCAAAATAGCATTACGCAATTTATTAAACTACAAGGTACACAGCCTTATATCAGTTATCTGTCTGGCAGTAGGCATCACCTGCTTCTGCCTGATGAATTATTTCATTGACACTGTGAATGGAAGGGAAGAGTTGCCAGATTATGAGCATCGTATCAGTTTTACATTTTCATCCGTCCAGGAAGCAAGCTATACCTATTGTTTGAAAGATGATGTCACTTATCTGGAAAAACAATCATTGTCAGGCATAGATGCACTTATAGCATCTTCTTTTCCTGCTGTGGGGGCAGAAATTACGGTCATTGACAAGAACCAGCAGGAATATCCATTCTTGATACAGTACAGATGTGTATCACCTTTGTTCTTCTCTTATTACAATATAAAGCTGAAGAATGGCAATACAGAGATTACAGCTCCTGACGGAGTTATCATCTCTCAGGAATTTGCCCGGAAAGTCTTTGGAGAGGAGGACCCTACGGGCATGATTATCCATCTGGAAACGGAGAACCACCATTTACCCAATCAGATAAAAGACTATAAAATAATAAATGTAATCGCCTCTGAAGATAAAGCAATTAAGGCACGGACGACAGATTGCTATTTTCCATTATCCATGAACCCTTATTTGCCACTCAATGTAGGTACCTACCTGACCGGACAGACGACCTTGGAAGGTCTGAACAAACAATTGGAGAAAATAATCTGGAAACGGGGAGATACGGATATACGTGCATGCGCTTATTCGCAAGCTGAGCGTGAGAGTAATGTGCAGAAAAACATCGCCATACTGCTGGCCCGGTTCATCGCTTCCCTTATTTTGTTGTCTGGATTGATAAACTTCATGAAATTCATCATCCAAATGTTCTACAATCGCCAACGCGAACTGGCACTTCGCAAATGTATGGGTTCGGATACTAAAGGACTGTTTTCATTGCTTTTTGCCGAGATATTCTGGATGATGTCTGCTGCTTTCTTTCTATCGTTGGCTGTGACGGAAGTATTCCTTTCTCTCATGTATGCTTATATGCCGAAAGAGGATATGATTCGTTTTTCTCTAACAGCTGTATACAGCTTACAATTCACTCTATATATTGTTCTGTTGCTGGTATGTTTATGCATAATCATATACCCCATCTATCAATTACGCCGATCAAGTATTATCAATCATATTATACGAAAGCGGAAACGGCATATGTTTCGCAACATGATGATAGGCCTTCAGTTGGCCATTTCCATTTTCTTTGTAGGAGGTGTATATGGAATAACCATTTCTTTCGACGAAATATTTGGGAAGATGTATAGTCCGCTGAATGCCGAGGAAGAAAAACAAGTGATTTCTTTATCTGTCAACAGTATACGTATGCAGCAGAATATGGATGCTATTCTATCGGATATCAGTTCATTGTCCGGCATAACAGATCAGACTACTGTTTCCAGGGGATTTGATTTCGGTTCGTTTACCTATATGAACTACGAAAAGGATGGACATTCGGAAAAGCAAGTTATCATGGGACAGGGGAACCCTCATTATTTTGACTTTTTCCACATTCCGATGGAAGGGAAAAAAGTGGACTGCAACGTGCAAGGCATGGTGTATGTAAGCCGGAATTTCAAGGAACAACTACAAAAAGACAGCGTAGCAGGAACCGTCCGATTAAACGGAGCAGATTATCAGATTGCAGGGACTTATGAAGCATTGTATAAAGAAGAGGTTGAAGGGAGAGTAAAAGTCATCGGTTCTATATTCATGGTGAGTCCCGAGGCATCCACTTACTTTTTTAAGGTGGCTGATTCGAGCAAGAGCTCTAAAACCATTAAGCAGATAACAGAAATATGTCGGCGATATGTACCAGACACCTTGCCATTAGACATCCGTAGCATCAGTAACACCAAGCAAACTACCGTAGGTGCTATGGAAATGATGCAGAAAGCTTCCATTTTATTAGCTGTAATCAGCTTACTCCTTGTGGTACTGAGTATCTATTCTGCCATTTCTATGGATACGATAAGTCGTCAGAAAGAAGTTGCCATCCGCAAAATTAATGGTGCCACTCCCAAAACTATAGGCCTATTGTTCGGCAAAACCTATTTGATTATCTATCTTATAGCTTTCTGCGCAGTCTATCCATTATTACGGTTAATGCTGATAGAAATGCTGGAAGGAGCAGGCCTCAAAAATATATACCATTGGGATTGGGGTATCTTGCTATTCTTAACGATGGGGCTTTTGATATTCTGTATCACAGCATACAAAATTTACAAAGTGATGCATCTCAATCCGGCAGGCATACTAAAAAAGGAATAAAATGAAATATTTATAAACCATAAAAACCAAAGCATTATGATTAAGACAGTAAACTTACAGAAGATTTTCAAGACCGAGGAAGTACAGACTCTGGCTTTGAACGACGTAAACATTGAAGTGAAAGAAGGGGAGTTTGTTGCTATCATGGGACCTTCAGGCTGCGGAAAATCCACTTTACTGAATATCCTCGGTCTGTTGGACAATCCTACATCCGGAGAATATTACTTGAATGGGACGGAAGTATCCAAATATACAGAAGCCCAACGTACCAACTTGCGTAAAGGAGTCATCGGCTTTGTATTCCAAAGTTTCAACCTGATTGATGAGCTGAATGTATACGAGAACATCGAACTGCCGTTACTCTACATGGGCATTCCTGCCACCGAACGCAAGCGCCGGGTGGAAACCGCTATGGAGCGTATGGCAATCATGCACCGCAGCAAGCACTTCCCGCAACAATTGTCCGGCGGACAACAACAGCGTGTCGCTATCGCACGTGCAGTTGTATCAAATCCTAAGCTGATACTTGCCGATGAGCCTACTGGTAACCTCGATTCAAAGAATGGAAAAGAGGTGATGGAGCTGCTGAGTGAGCTGAATAAAGAAGGTACCACAATTGTTATGGTGACACACTCACAGCATGATGCCGGTTTTGCCGGACGCATCATCAATCTGTTTGACGGACAAGTGGTGACAGAAGCCAATTTGTGATAACCCCTGTTTCATTTATGAGTTGACAATGTACGATTGATGCCACTTTTGAATTTACTAAGTGCCTGTCAGCAAGCGGGCGTTTGGCAATACAAATTTCAGTCGTACATCGTCAACCTATAGATTTCCCGAACCTTTTATATACATGATATGAATTCTTACCTTTCCTTGAAATTAGTCATGAGAAGCTGGAAACGCAATAAACTGTTTGTTGCCATTTCCCTTGTCAGTCTGGTCGTCGGTATTGCCTGCACCACTTTGTTGATGGCATTTGTGATACACGAATATAACGTTGAGAACAATAATCCCAACAAAAATCGTATTCTGCGTTTAGTCCAGACTCTACCTTTTGCCCAACAGGCAGTGGAAGGTACATTCATATACGGTGGAACTGTTCCTCAAATAGTATCTCAGTTTCCGGAAATAGAGTCTTACTTACGTACGCAAACATTCAAGAATGTAAGGGCAAAGATTGAAGGACAAGAATTTCAAAGCTGGAGCTTGGTAGCAGCAGATTCAACATTAACGGCTTTTTTCCCTTTCCATAATATAGCAGGGGAGGTTCAAGACGCATTACTGAAACCAGGAGACATAGCTGTAAGTGAACTGTTTGCCAAGAAATGTTTCGGTACAACAGATTGTATAGGAAAAAATGTAGATATACTATTGAGCGAAATAGGTATCAGACGCATCGTTGCCGTATTCAGCCAACCAGAGCAAAGCATGATGCAGACAGACATACTCCTACCATTGGAAGCTACTGAAAGCTCTGATTGTATGCTATTGCTGAAAGAAGGTACGGATATAAAGAAATTCCGCCAACGTTTCGGAGAAACAGAACTGCCCACTTTGTTGGGAAACGGACACCTTCGTACCCAAACATTGCAAGAATCTTATTTCGACGCTACGGTAAAAGACAGTAATCAAGTTATCAAACATCAGCAGAGCACCTTATTGGGTGTAGGGCTGTTATCCGCATTACTGATTCTATTCATCGGTTGTTTCAACTTTATAAATCTGAGTTTCTCCCGTTTGTTGCGTCAAGTGCACATGCTTCACATTGAATCCATAATGGGAGCCACAAGATCACAAATGCGCCAACAACTTTTCTTGGATACTTTTCTGATGGTTCTTGTCGCTTTCCTTTTATCTTTATTGTTGATGAATGACTTATTGCCTGCATTTAATCATATGGTTTCTGCCAAACTGACAATGGAATATTTGTTCTCATGGCAAGTGTTCCCTCTTATCTTGTTGTTTATCATAATATTGTCTGTCATACCGGCAAGTTATATGGGTCATAGGTTGCATTCCATATCCGAAACTAATTACCGTCATTTCTTTACCGGACGCAAAAAACGTTTCATTGTGGCCTTATTGGTAACCATACAATTCATCATCTCCATTGGCTTGATGAGTACATTCATGATTATCCGTTCACAGATGTATCTGATTAAGCAGGAAGAAAAGCACTATGAGAATATTATTAATGTATATACAGATGCCAATGCACAACCGACGCTAAAAACCCGGGTAGATGAGGTGAAGAATATAGAAGGGGTAGAAGCGGCAATAACCTCCAATACCGGAATATATCCGATGAGTTTAGGGATTCCGAACAAAGATGGTTCCGCTGACAATCTGCTCATGTTGGAACTATACGAGGATTGTCCGGAATTCCTAACAATGCATCACATTGAACTGCAAGACTCCCTGCAAGTATTCCATCTAATGTCCCGTACTCCGCAACCTGCACTAATCAATGAAACATTCGTGGATTTATTGGTGCCCGAAGGAGAAAATCCTATCGGACAGCCCATTTCCAAGTATGTACACGAAAGGGAAGAACTTACAAAAGGTACAATCATCGGTATAGTAAAAGATTTCAAAAAGTACTCCATGACAGACCAAGTGGCTCCCTTACGAATACTCCTTTATGATACTCCACAAGATAATTTCTCAACTCTGGTTATAAAGGTAAAAACCGGATATAAAGATAAAGTCATTAATTGCCTAAGAGAATCATACGAAAAGAAAAATCCAGGCATTCCTTTGAAATATGATGATATGTATCAGGAATTTGTGTCCTACAATCAGGACATAACAAACTTCTCGCATATCTTATTCATGTACGCCTGTGTCAGTATATTCCTTACTCTTTTCGGATTATTTGGCATCACACATTATGCCGTCTCACAGCGTAAACGTGAAATAAGCATCCGTAAAATTCACGGTGCATCCACCCGTCAGATTCTATGGCTTATCAATTATCCGTTCCTTAGCTATGTAGGCATCGCATTCGTCGTAGCCGTCCCTGTCATTTATCTCTTTATGACATATTGGCTACAGCAATTTGCATACCATGCCACTCCAAATGTCTTTCACTTTCTGCTACCCTTGCTTTTTACTATAGGCATCACCTGCTTTACGATATGCCTGAATGGATATCGGGCAGCCGTCACCTCATTTCATCCGCGCCGCAATAGCCAGTAATACCCCGAGCACCACACCCAATATCGCTGCAAACAGCACCCGCATTTCTCCCGGCAGGAGGAATGTGATGGTGTGTGCCGGATACCAGAAGAAAGGAATTGTTTTCTTGAAGACAAAATTCCATTGTGCATCCCAATTCAGATGCGTAATGATGCGGGTCATCGGGATAGGAGTGAGGAGGCTGCGAGGCGAACCGCCACAATCCAGGATATGCGTATCCGTAATCTTATGGAATGTCATGAATACCGGAGCGAAAATGGTATTCATAGCAACTGAAATGGCGAAGGCTATCCATAATTTGTCCAGGCAGAATTCTCCGTTTATAATGGCGGCGGCATTTGCCATTCCCATATATTCCATGAATTGCGGCACACCTTTGGAGAAGATTATCATGGCCGCATTGATACCCATTCCCAGCAGTCCCCACACTACGGCACGCGGCAGTACGCCAAATCCTTTTCGGTTATAGACTCCGGCACTGATACGAAGTCCCAGCATCTCACCCAGTGTAGCAAGAATTCCGAATTTAACGAAACTCATTACCATGCCATGTGCAGCGTTGAAAGACTTATACCAATTGTAGATGGATTCACTCACAAAGAATGGCAGGAATATTATCACCAGAACAAAAATAAAGAGGAAGTCTTGCTTTTTCATACAAAAGTCATGTTTTTCATAAATAATGTGGCAAACATACTAAAATTATTCTAATTTAAAAGCAAATAAGTAAATAAAAGAAGTTTTACCAAACAGAACAAAGTGTTTCCCTTAACCGAACAGTGTGTTTCATTAAAGAGAACACTTCGTTTCCCTTAAAAGAACAGTTTGTTTCAAATAGAAAAACACTTTGTTTTCTATAGCTAAAACAAAGTGTTCAGCACTGTGAACTAACGAATTATCCCATTAGCTCCCTCAGAAGCCCATATCATAGTCTCGGCACAAAAAAAGTGGGATTCAGAGAAACCTCTGATCCCACTTCATCATAGTAAGCAACGGATAGTTATTTCTTATCCTTCATATATTCATCCGCTTTCTCCTTGGCACGTGCCACGCGCTTGGCTGTATCCGGATGAGAAGAGAACATCTTCTGGAACTTGGATTCCTTCGGTGCTTCCGCTGAAAGTTCAAGCAATTTGTTCAAAGCATTGTACATGGCATACGGATCGAGATTATTCTTGATGCAGAATTCAAAGCCGTAATCATCCGCTTCCGTCTCCTGCTTCTGGGAGTATTGAGCACCTGCCAATGCCTCGGCCATGGCACCCAGTTCAGAATCACTCAATTTGGATACCGTAGAACTTGCCGCACCGGCAGCATTCTTCACAGCCGAACGAAGGTAAGCATTCTTCATCGCATCTTTGGAATCCGTATGGATGACGTGACCTATCTCGTGGCCGACAACTGCCATCACTTCATCATCCGTCATGATGTCCATCAGTCCGGCACAGATGCGTACACTACCATCACCGCACGCAAAGGCATTCACATCTATTACTTCATAAACACCGAAGTTCACCTTCAAGCCGTCCACTTCCTTGATATTTCCGGTCAGCTTCTCCAGACGCTTGCCGTAATCCGTATCGGGCTTTGTCAGCGGATTGTGCGTATCCATCCATTCCATATATTCCTTGCTCATCGCTGCAATGTCAGCATCGGACAATGAAATGGCCTTGACGGCATCTGTACCGGCTTGGACAACTTTGGTCACATTGATTTTCTTTCCACCGATTTTGAACTGCGCATAGGCAGTGGTGGTACAACTCATTCCGCATACTACAGCAGTAATGATGAAGAAGTTCTTTTTCATGTACTTTACGATTTAATTTTAATCCTACTTCGCTTTGTCTATAAAAAAAACCGCCTAATCATTATTAAACGGTTTTCCGAATATCTGTTTAAATCAAGTTTACTTGATGATACCCAATTCCTTGAAACATTTAGTCAATTTTTCTACAGCATAATCCACTTGTTCGACCGTATGGGTAGCCATCAACGCTACACGCACCAGTGTATCTTGTGGAGCACATGCAGGTGGAATAACGGGGTTGATGAAGATACCTTCGTCAAAAGCCAGCTTCGTTACTATAAATGTCTTCTCTGTATCACGCACATAGAGAGGAATGATAGGAGATTCTGTCTCACCGATTTCGAAGCCTGCATCGCGGAACTTCTTCAAGGCATAGTTAGTGATGTCCCACAGACGTTGGATGCGTTCAGGTTCGGACTTGATGATGTGAAGCGCCTCGCGGGCTGCAGCCGTAGCAGCAGGTGTGCTACTTGCCTGGAATATATAGGAACGGGCATTGTGGCGCAGCCAATTGATTACCGCCTTGTCTCCAGCAACAAAACCACCGATAGAAGCCAATGACTTGCTGAATGTACCCATAATCAGGTCTACATCTTCGGTAACACCGAAATGGTCGCACACACCACGGCCTTGTTTTCCGAATACACCCAAGCCGTGAGCTTCGTCCACGTAAATGCTGGCATTGTATTTCTTCTTCAGGCGGACAATTTCGGGCAGATTGGCCAAGTCACCTTCCATGGAAAATACTCCATCCACAACAATCAGCTTTACAGCATCCGGTTCGCATTTCTGGAGTTCTTTTTCCAAAGCCTCCATATCGTTATGCTTGTACTTCAACTGAGTGGCAAATGCAAGACGGCGGCCATCTACAATGGAAGCGTGGTCACGGTCATCACAAATAATATAATCCCCACGGCCTACAACGGCAGGAATAATACCTTCGTTTACAGTAAATCCGGTAGAAAAACAGAGTGCTTCATCTTTTCCTACGAATTCAGCCAATTCCTTCTCCAGTTCAACATGTATATCGAGTGTTCCGTTCAGAAAGCGGGAACCTGCACAACCGGTGCCATATTTTTCTGTGGCAGCTATCGAGGCATCAATGATACGCTTGTCATATGTCAGTCCCATATATGCATTAGAGCCGAACATCAGAACCTTTTTACCATCCATCATTACCTCTGTATCCTGATGGCTGTTAATTGTGCGGAAATAAGGATATACGCCTTTTGCCATAAACTGCTGCGGCAGGTCGTATTTCGCAAATTTGTCTTGTAGTAAACCCATGAAATATCTTTTATATAATGAATATTTAATTCTATTAAATACAAGTCTTAAAAAACAGGGGGCAAAGATAGCAAAATATGTCGGTATATGTTCTATTTACATTAAAAAAACTACTTATACTTATTTTAAAAAGAATTATGTGGTTAATTTTTCAGATATTTATATTACTTTTGCCAGTTGGAAAACCTGCATAGCAACAACCCTTGCATGAACGAAAACAAGAAGAAAATAGCATTCATCATAAACCCCATATCCGGCACTCAGAGTAAGGAGCAGATACTGAAGTGGCTCGATGAAAAACTGGATAAGGAAAGGTATGCACAAGAAGTGATTTATACCGAACGGGCAGGCCATGCCGTAGAGATAGCGGCACAGAAGGCACAAGAAGATGCACATGCCGTCATCGCCATAGGAGGAGACGGCACCATCAATGAGATAGCCCGCTCACTGGTACATACAAAAACCGCTTTGGGCATCATTCCCTGCGGTTCCGGCAACGGACTTGCCCGCCATCTGCAGATTCCGATGGAGCCGAAAAAGGCCATCGACATCATCAATGACGGACTGATAGACATCATTGACTACGGAAAAATCAACGATGTGCCTTTCTTCTGCACCTGCGGCGTGGGATTCGACGCATTTGTAAGCCTGCAATTCTCCAAGGCGGGAAGGAGAGGACCACTCACTTATCTGGAAAAGACTCTGCTCGAAAGCCTGAAGTACCGTCCGGAAACCTATGAACTGGAAATGGACGGCAGCACCCTGCGATACAAGGCGTTCCTGATAGCCTGCGGAAACGCATCGCAATATGGAAACAATGCGTATATTGCCCCACAAGCCACCTTGAACGACGGACTGCTGGACGTCACCATACTCGAGCCGTTCACTGTGCTCGATGTACCGTCGCTCTCTTTCCAGCTCTTCAACAAGACCATTGACCAGAACAGCCGGATTAAGACGTTCCGTTGCCAGACACTCCGTATTCACCGTTCTAAACCAGGGGTAGTCCACTTTGACGGCGACCCGATGATGATGGGAGAGAATGTAGATGTAAAGATTATGAAGAAAGGACTGCAGGTCATTGTTCCCCGGGATGCGGAAAAAGACACTTCGAACGTCTTGCAGCGGGCACAAGACTATATCAACGGACTGAAACAAATTAATGATGCTTTTGTGGAGGACATCGCCCATAAAAACAAGATGATACTGGATAAAGGCAAAAGGCAATTCAAGAAACTGACAAAAATGTAATGTTGTAAAAAAGGTACTAAAGGAGTTTCTGAAAATAACTTTCCCCTTTTGATGCGCCATATAATATGTTTTATGTATTTTTGCATGTTCAAAATAGTAAATAAGTAAATCGTCAAACAGTAAATAAAAAGATGTATAGATCACACACCTGCGGAGAACTCCGTATCTCCGATGTTAACAAGCAAGTAACGCTGGCTGGTTGGGTACAGCGCAGCCGTAAGATGGGAGGCATGACATTCATTGATCTCCGCGACCGTTACGGAATTACCCAATTAGTGTTCAACGAAGAGGTGAATGCCGAACTTTGCGAGCGTGCCAACCGCTTGGGCCGTGAATTCGTAATCCAGGTTAAGGGTACCGTAAACGAACGTTTCAGCAAAAACCAGCATATCCCGACGGGAGACATTGAAATCATTGTATCGGAACTGGATGTTCTGAACTCATCGCTGACCCCTCCCTTCACCATCGAGGAAAATACGGACGGTGGCGACGATATCCGCATGAAGTACCGTTATCTAGACCTGCGCCGTGCCAATGTACGCAGCAATCTGGAGCTTCGCCATAAAATGACAATTGAAGTACGCAAATACCTGGACAGCCAGGGATTCATCGAAGTGGAAACTCCGATTCTGGTAGGCTCCACACCCGAAGGTGCACGCGATTTCGTCGTTCCTTCACGCATGAACCCGGGACAATTCTATGCCTTGCCTCAAAGCCCACAGACACTGAAACAGTTGTTGATGGTTTCCGGTTTCGACCGTTACTTCCAGATAGCCAAATGCTTCCGTGACGAAGACCTGCGTGCTGACCGCCAGCCGGAATTCACACAGATTGACTGCGAAATGTCTTTTGTGGAGCAGGATGACGTCATCAACCTCTTCGAAGGCATGGCCAAATATCTGTTCAAGGAAATCCGTGGCGTAGAGATGAACGAGCCGTTCATGCGCATGCCATGGGCAGACGCCATGAAATATTACGGCAGCGACAAGCCCGACCTCCGTTTCGGCATGAAGTTCGTGGAACTGATGGACATCATGAAGGGACACGGATTCCCGGTATTCGACAATGCCGCCTACATCGGCGGTATCTGCGCAGAAGGCGCCGCACACTATACACGCAAACAGCTGGATGCACTGACCGAATTCGTGAAAAGACCGCAAATCGGTGCCAAAGGTATGGTATACGCGCGCGTAGAGGCAGACGGCAACGTAAAATCAAGTGTCGACAAGTTCTATGCGCAGGAAGTATTGCAGGAAATGAAGGCTGCTTTCAACGCCAAGCCGGGTGACCTGATTCTGATTCTGAGCGGTGACGACGCCATGAAGACCCGCAAGCAACTGAACGAGTTGCGCCTTGAAATGGGTAACCAACTGGGATTGCGCGACAAGAACAAGTTCGTCTGCCTTTGGGTGGTTGACTTCCCGATGTTTGAGTGGAGCGATGAAGAAGGCCGCCTGATGGCTATGCACCACCCGTTCACCCATCCGAAAGACGAAGATATTCCTTTGCTGGATACAGACCCGGCAGCTGTCCGTGCAGATGCATACGACATGGTGTGCAACGGTATTGAAGTGGGTGGAGGTTCCATCCGTATCCACGATGCACAGTTGCAGGCCAAAATGTTCGAGATTCTCGGATTCACTCCCGAGAAGGCTCAGGAGCAGTTCGGCTTCCTGATGAATGCCTTCAAATACGGTGCACCTCCTCACGGTGGTCTGGCATACGGTCTGGACCGTTGGGTCAGCATCTTCGCAGGTCTCGACAGTATCCGCGACTGCATTGCATTCCCCAAAAACAACAGTGGACGCGATGTAATGCTGGATGCACCTTCGGCTATTGACCAGAAGCAGCTGGACGAACTGAATCTGACTGTTGAAGTGAAAGAGTAAAAGCAGATACAGAGTAGGAGAGTGAAAGAGTCTGCACGCATTTTTCGTTTTGCGGTAATCGGCACGCTGAATGCCTTGATTATGGCTGTTACCGTTTGGGTAATGATGGACGAACTGGACATCAACTATATGCTCTCCAATGTAACCGCATATATACTTGCACAGATACACAACTTCATCTGGTGCAAGTATTGGATATTCCCTACAGAAAAAAAGAGCAACACTTGGCGACAAGTGCTGCTCTTTTCTATAGCTTTCGGAATGGCTTACGGAGCGCAATTCCTTTTCCTCATAGGGCTGGTGGAGGGACTGGACTGCAACGAATACCTTGCCCAGTTCCTGGGATTATTCATCTACGGAAGTGTCAATTTCCTGATGAACAAACGGGTGACATTCCGTTAGTTCTCCCCCAGAGATCCCCGTCGTTATCAGTCAAGAAATCGTTTTGTCAATCCGGCATAGGCATCAATTCTGCGGTCGCGCAGGAAAGGCCACCAACGGCGTACATTTTCCGAACGTTCCAAGTCCACCTCTACAACGATATTTTCCGGCCGTTCGTTTCCTGCTTGGGCCAGGAACTCGCCTTGCGGTCCGGCCACAAAACTATTTCCCCAAAACAAGATACCATTGGTCTGCATGGAAGGATCCGGCTCATGTCCCACACGGTTCACTGAAACAACCGGCAAGCCGTTGGCCACAGCATGTCCACGCTGGGAGATAATCCAAGCATTGAGCTGACGCGCCTTTTCATCATCCGTATCACTGCTTTCCCAACCGATAGCCGTAGGATATATCAGTATTTCAGCTCCCTTCAGCGCCATCAGACGTGCTGCTTCCGGATACCATTGGTCCCAGCACACCAAAACTCCCAATTTGCCCAAAGATGTCTGAATAGGTTCGAAGCCTATATCACCGGGAGTAAAATAGAATTTCTCATAATAGGCGGGGTCATCAGGAATATGCATCTTCCGGTATTTCCCGGCAATGCTGCCGTCACGTTCAAAAACAACCGCTGTGTTATGATACAATCCGGGAGCGCGTTTCTCGAACAGAGAAGTGACCAGCACAATATCGTTGGCAGCAGCCAACTCTGAATAGAATCCCGTAGAAGGACCGGGAATCGGTTCTGCCAAGTCGAACAACTGCGTGTTTTCCGTCTGACAGAAATACAGAGAGTTATGCAGCTCCTGCAAAACAACCAATTGAGCCCCATGCGCCGCACATGCCTCTATACTTTTGGCCAAATTCATTAAATTAGTCCTGAGGTCCTTGGTATTGGCCTGCTGGATAATACCTACTTTTATTTTTCTTGTCATCTTATTCTATGGTTTATTGTTTTACTATGTATAATCGACATTACTTCAACACCCCTACGGGATATTGCATGGTAACACAATGCAAAGAGCCGTGTTGCTTAATCAAAGCACGGCAATCTATCCCGATAATTTCATAACCGGGAAAAGCCTCCCGCAACACTTCCCCCGCGCGGGCATCATTCTCCGGCTGGCGATAGGTGGGGTAAAGCACTGCATCATTCAGAATCAAGAAATTAGCGTAAGTGGCAGGAAGCCGTTCCCCTTCCTCTTCTATCTTATCGGCCATGGGCAAAGCCAGCAAACGGTAAGGTTCCCCCTTCAACGTACGGAAAGTCTTCAGTTGCTCCTCCATGCGATGCAGTTCTTCGTAATGCTCATCATCCGCATCCTTGCATTGTACATAGGCTATCGTGTCGGCAGGGCAGAAACGGGCCAGCGTGTCTATATGACTGTCCGTATCGTCACCTGCCAAATAACCGTGGTCCAGCCAAAGAACACGTTGCAGGTGAAAAACGGAACGAAGATATTCCTCAATTTCCACCCGGTTCATCTGTCCGTTCCGGTTAGGCGAAAGCAGGCATTCGGAGGTGGTGAGCAACGTACCCATGCCGTCACTTTCGATGGAACCGCCTTCAAGGACAAACCCCAAGCGATTTACATACTTTCCTTTCATCACTTCCGACTCCACCGCACGACGCGTAATCAAATTATCCTTATCGGATGCAAACTTCAATCCCCACCCGTTGAACTTAAAGTCGAGCAGAGATACACCGTCAGCATCCAGTAGGGTGATGGCTCCATGGTCGCGTGCCCAAGTATCATTCGTCTCACACTTCAGGAAACGGACATTTTCCATATTCACCCTGCCGAGAATCTGTTTCTTCACCTCATCCGGTTCTGGGGTTACAATCAGCAATGTCTCCCGGGCGGCTATTTCGTGGGCAATGGCTACAAAACATTCCTGCACTTCGTCCAACATATAGGTCCAGTCTGTACCCGCATGGGGCCATGTAAGCTGTATGCCGCTTTGCAAAGCCCATTCGGCAGGCAAGTGGGGAGCACGTGTCTCTACCTGAAAAGTCATATTCTTGCCAAAACGCACCTGACAGTCCTTCTCTGCGGCACCACCCAGCGGCAGTCCTACAAAATATCCCATATTATTTATCTTTTCTAATTCGTTACTTTTTAAGTTAGCAGAGAGAGGGAGAATAAACCTTAGGTTTAGAATTGCCAAACCTCTACTTCAGACTTCTAAACCTCTACTCTATGATTGTAAACCTCTACTCGTCAATTATCACTTATCTTCCTTCGGTTTCCGGTCGAAGAATGGATTCTTGGAGGATGCACTCACCGGAATGGCAAAGACAGTCTTGCATCCTTTCAGCCAATCCAAACGCTGAGCGGCAAGTCCGGCAGAAAACATGACACGGGTATCCACCCTCAAATCGGCAGCCATGGCACAAGCCGAACCTACAGCTATCCCTACATCCACCGTATTCAAAGCACAAGGTACTCCCTCCGGACGACCGGCACAAGTGGGAAAACCGCAGTGTCCGCAATTCAAACCTTGCGTCTGCTCGCGCGTACCTATTATAATTACACATTCAGCCTGCAAAATGTTGTCCGCATCACGGAGAAAGAACTTCATACCGTGCTCTTCAACCATAGCGACCATCTTTTCAGACAGCTTCTTAATGTCTTCACCCGTAACCAGCGCAGCTTCAATCACATCAATACCTTTTCCTTTCGGTGCCGTGCGCGCAGCAGTCAGCATTTGCCTTGCCACGTCAAGCACATGTTCGTGGCGGCAATCCCGTTCATTCTGTATCATAGTCTTTCTTTCCTGAATTAATTAGTGCGTCAAAGATAGCACAAATATTTTTTTGCACTATCTTTGCGATACAGAAAGATTAAAGGAACACCATGCTGCAAATAGAAAATGCCAGTATCGCCTACGGCAACGATATACTTTTCTCGGGTTTCAACCTGCAATTGGAAAGGGGAGAGATAGCCAGTATCTCCGGCCCTTCGGGATGCGGAAAGTCGTCACTGCTGAATGCCATACTTGGATTTACTCCGTTAAAAGAAGGACGCATCGTCTTGAACGGCATTCTGCTGGATAAAGGAAACGTCGACGTTGTCCGTAAGCAGACTGCATGGATTCCACAAGAACTGGCATTGCCGCTGGAATGGGTAAAGGACATGGTACAATTGCCCTTCGGTTTAAAGGCAAACCGGGGTACACCCTTTTCTGAAACCCGTTTATTTGCATGTTTCGAGGATTTGGGTCTGGAACAAGAGTTATATTACAAACGGGTGAACGAAATATCCGGAGGCCAACGCCAACGGATGATGATAGCCGTAGCCTCAATGATTGGCAAACCACTGACCATTGTCGATGAACCGACTTCCGCTCTCGACTCCGGTTCCGCGGAAAAAGTACTCTCTTTCTTCCGCAGGCAGACAGAAAATGGAAGTGCCATACTGACCGTATCCCATGACAAAAGATTCGCCAACGGATGTGACCGACATATAATCATGAAATAACATACACACTATTGGGAACCATAGATATATCATACCTCAGCCTGGGCATCGGATTATTGCTATTATTAATACCGCTGTTTTACATCTGGAAGTTCAAGACCGGACTGTTGCGCGCTACTGTGATAGGTACGGCACGCATGATTGTCCAGTTGTTCTTCATCGGCATATACTTGAACTACCTCTTTTTATGGGATAACCCGTGGATAAACTTTCTATGGGTAATTGTCATGATATTTGTAGCATCGCAGACGGCATTGGCACGAACACAATTGAAGAGGAAGATTCTGCTCCTGCCCATATCCGCAGGTTTCTTATGCAGTGTAGTATGTGTAGGCTTGTACTTTATCGGAATAGTACTGAGAGTGGAAAACGTATTCAGCGCCCGGTATTTCATCCCTATTTTCGGCATACTGATGGGCAACATGCTATCCAGTAACGTCATAGCCCTCAACACCTATTATAGTGGACTGAAACGGGAACAACAGCTTTACCGGTATCTTCTCGGCAATGGTGCTACAAAAGCGGAAGCACAGGCACCTTTCATCCGCCAAGCCATCATCAAATCCTTCAGTCCGCTGATTGCCAATATATCCGTGATGGGGCTGGTTGCTTTTCCGGGAACCATGATTGGCCAGATATTGGGTGGCAGCAGCCCGAATGTGGCCATCAAATATCAGATGATGATTATGGTCATCACCTTTACCGCCTCCATGCTGTCACTGATGATTACAATCTCTCTGGCTTCCCGCAAGTCGTTTGATGCCTACGGCAAGCTACTGCCGGTGATGGTAGAGAAGAAGGGAAAAAAGGAGCATAAATAACTTCAACGGTGGTGGGCATCCAGTTTTCCGGGGAGATAGCGTAGCTGCACATATTGTACGCCCGGTTTCACAAAGCCGCTGTCCAACATCACTTTCTTTACACGGAATTCTTCAAGCCTATACTGCAGGTAACTTTTGATGCGTTGACTTTGCGGCTTGGTATATGCCAGCAGATTAACTTTTCCCAGCGAATCAATCTCTACCCTTGCCTTGACGGTGCGTAGAGAAAGAGGACCGTCTTTTTTCTTAGCCTGATAATCTTTATCCTTGTCTACCCAAAAGATAGCCGTAGCCTTGGGAGTAGTATCTACCGGCTCCTCCATATCCTCAGATACATCTTTACCGGAACGGTTCGTATCCTGACAAGACAATAACGATAAAAGGAAAAGAAACAAAACAAGTAATGTTTTCATAATAAAGGAGATTAATGTGTCCAACTAATCAAACGTACCCGATGAAGCATATATTATCGGATATATAAAATGTTCTTCACCTTCCGTTTGCGGTTGTTCAAACAATTGTTTGTAGATAGGTTCCGGCTCTGTTTCAGAGAAAAAATCTGCATCAGCAGGATAAATACCATAATACCACCAGGGAGTTCCTTCCATATTATAAGGCTCAATACCCTCGATTACAAACTTATATAATCCAACTGTATCACCATCTTTTATAATGCTTGTATAGGTTCCATAATTGGTCCCCATATTATATCTCAATCCTTTTAAAGGAGCATATTCTTCTTCAGTAAACTCGCCTGCTACATATTTTTTTCTTTTGCATGCAAAAGGAATCTCATATTTTCCTCCATCAGGAGAAAGAATAAAAGGATTGGGTCCATCAACCTCTATTGTATATTCATATTCTACTCCGACTTTTGATAACACCTCGACCAGTTCGTATGCAATATTACTGGCATCGGCGGGAGGGTTGAGCAAAGTTGTTTTTTTCACCAATAAGGTGTATTCATACCCCTTGCTATAATCAAACCCGGCAATTCCTAAAAAGTCCAACGCTTCATATTCATTTTTACCTTCCTCCTTTACCAACATACAATCAATGAAATGATCACTTCCCCAAGGCTGGTAAGTGCCAATCTCGGAAGAGACCTTCATTTTAATGTTTTCTACATTGTCTTGTGGAGTATCACTGTTACAAGAGGTCACACCAATTATAATCAAGAGCGATAAAATTCCGAATAGTTTTTTAGTTTTCATAGATTTAGTTTTATAATAATCGCTCGCAAAGATAGTCTTTTTCGTGATAAAACATTTTTCGATAAGAGTTTTTGTTGGAAGAAAACCGTCTATTACTCAAATTTGTTACTGATATTTTATAAAAAGAATAAAAAACATTCTCAATCCATTGCTTTTTACTATATTTGCAACCAAATTTTCTGTTCACAATGAAAATTAAGGAATTAGTAAGCGCCCTTGAACGGTTCGCGCCTCTGCCATTGCAAGACGGATTTGATAATGCCGGCCTGCAAATCGGATTGACAGATGCGGAAGCAACAGGGGCTTTGTTGTGTCTTGACGTTACTGAAGCTGTACTGGATGAAGCCATTGCATTGGGATATAATGTGGTTATATCACATCACCCTCTCATTTTCAAAGGGTATAAATCCATCACGGGCAGGGATTATGTGGAACGTTGTATCTTGAAAGCCATCAAGAATGACATCGTTGTTTATGCTGCGCACACTAACCTGGATAATGCACCGGGAGGAGTGAACTTCAAGATTGCCGAGAAAATCGGTTTGAAGAATGTCCGTATCCTGGAAGCCAAGGAAAATGCGCTGGTAAAGCTGACCACATTTGTACCGACCGCCCAAGCGGAAGACGTGAGGAAAGCCTTGTTCGACGCTGGATGCGGCAATATCGGCAACTATGATTTGTGCAGTTATAACATGGAAGGCGAGGGGACATTCCGAGCCCGGGAAGGCGCCCATCCATACTGTGGAGCGATAGGGGAGCTACATACCGAACGTGAAGTACGTATTGAGACAATCATACCCGCCTACAAAAAAGCGGAAGCTGTCAAGGCACTGCTTGCGGCACATCCATATGAAGAACCGGTCTATGATATTTATCCCTTGCAAAACTCATGGCCACAAGCCGGAGCCGGTGTCATTGGCGAATTGGAAGTACCGGAGACAGAACTTGAATTCCTGAAACGGATAAAGAAAACCTTCGAAGTAGGGTGTCTCAGACATAACAAACTCCTCGGGCGGGAAATACAGACTGTTGCATTGTGTGGCGGCGCCGGCGCTTTCCTGATGCCGCTTGCCATCCGCAACCGTGCAGATGTCTTTATCACCGGCGAGATAAAATACCATGACTATTTCGGACATAATACCGATATATTATTGGCTGAAATAGGGCATTATGAAAGTGAGCAATATACGAAAGAAATATTTTATACAATAATCCGGGATTTGTTTCCTCATTTTGAGGTTCAGATGACCAAAGTGAATACAAACCCCATAAAATACATGTAAGTAAAATGGCTAAAGAAGCAAAAAAAGATCCTCAGGAATTAACCGTAGAACAGAAGTTGAAAGCTTTGTTCCAATTGCAGACAATGCTGTCCAAAATCGATGAAATCAAGACGTTGAGAGGTGAACTTCCACTGGAAGTACAGGACTTGGAAGACGAAATAGCCGGTCTGAGTACCCGTATAGACAGAATCAAGGCAGAAGTTGCCGAGTTGAAATCCTCCATTGCAGGAAAGAAAGTTGAAATTGAAACCGCAAAGGCTTCTGTAGCTAAATATAAAGACCAGCAGGACAACGTACGCAACAACCGTGAATACGACTTCTTGAGCAAGGAAATCGAATTCCAGACATTGGAAATTGAACTCTGCGAGAAGCGCATCAAGGAATTTGCAGCACAAGAGGAAGAAAAGTCTCAGGAAGTGGCAGAAAGCACTGCTGCGCTGGAAGAAAGACAAAAAGACCTCGACGTCAAGAAGAGCGAACTGGACGAAATCATCTCCGAAACCAAGCAAGAGGAAGAGAAGCTGAGAGACAAGGCCAAAGAACTGGAAACAAAGATTGAACCCCGTCTGCTTCAGTCCTTCAAACGTATCCGTAAGAATTCACGCAATGGACTGGGTATTGTATACGTACAGCGTGATGCTTGCGGTGGTTGCTTCAACAAGATTCCGCCCCAGAGACAATTGGACATCCGCTCACGCAAGAAAATTATCGTTTGCGAATATTGTGGCCGTATCATGATTGACCCGGAATTGGCAGGTATAACTCCCGAACAGAAAGTGGAAGTTGTAAAGGAAAAGCCAGTAAGAGCAAAAAGAAAAATCGTACATATCGGCTCAGATAATTAAAAATAGAACATTTTCTATATATAAAACGGCAATAGTAAAGCACCTATTGCCGTTTTTTTGTTAAATAAGCTCATAAAAACCTGCTATTAGAGAAAAAAGAAGTAGTTTTGTTGCTTGAAAAATTAATAGAATTAAATTAAAAAGCATGAGACTAAACAAATTATTCATACTCTATTCACTTTTCGGAATATTGATGGCATCGTGCATAAAAGATGAAGCACCCAATGCTGAAGCTGATATAACAGGCATCTCTTTTGAAGAAGATGTACTGGCAAATTCATACATTGATCTGAACCCGTCGTACGACGAAAGCCAGAACGCCTACCCAATACGGATCAGTGTGAAAGAAGGTACGGACATGACAAGTCTGGCCCCCATATTTGAATTGACTCCGGGAGCTACCATCAGTCCTGCCAGTGGGAGTGTTCAGAACTTCACGACTCCAGTACGATATACAGTCACTTCGGAAGACAAGGCCTGGCATCGTGTCTACGCCATTACTGCCAGAGAACAAAAGGCAAGTAACATTCCGACCACATACCACTTTGAAAAGGTAAGAATCATGCAAAATGTATGGCAGGAATTCTACGAAGAGCAAGATTCCGGTAACGAATTGACATGGGCAAGTGGTAATAAGGGATTCAAATGGGCTATGAGTGAAGCCGCAACAGAAGATTATCCTACTACCCAAATAGACAATGGCAAAACTGGAAAATGTGTGAAATTGGAAACACGCCTCACTGGCGACTTAGGTAACATGGTAGGTATGCCCATCGCCGCCGGTAATCTGTTTATCGGCAGTTTCGACATGCTGAATGCTATTACCAATCCGCTTAGTGCTACGCGCTTCGGTACTCCTTTCTACAATAAACCTTTACGACTGACTGGATACTATAAGTATAAGGCCGGAGAACAATTTTATGAAAATGGCGAATATACCTCCCGAAAAGATATATTCAATATCTATGCAATATTTTATGATGGAGTAAAATATGACAGTGCAGGAAAGGGGACAGATGTAACACTGGATGGAAATCTGCCGAATCAAAACTACGAACACTCCAGCATGGTGGCTCTTGCTTTAGTTTCCAATCCGCAAGAAACAGAAGGAGACGAATGGAAATTCTTTGATATACCTTTCGACTACCAACGGTACGGAAAGAAGATTGACGAAGCCAGACTGGCTAAAGGAGAATATAAGATAGGCATCATATTTGCCTCAAGCAAGGATGGTGCCACTTTTGAGGGTGCTCCAGGAAGCACTTTACTTATAGACGAAGTGGAACTGATTTACGAATAAGAATCATATAGAATTGGAATACAACATGATAAAGAAAATATTAGCATTTATCGTACTGGTGGGATGTATGCAGACTGCCTTATACGCTCAAGAAAACCAGAACCGTACGCTTATAAACGCCGCTCTACACGGTTGGGAATATGAAATAAGGGCCGGTGTCAGTATCGGCGGCACTTCTCCGCTTCCATTACCCGTAGAAATACGAAGTATCGATGCCTATAATCCTACCTTAGCCTTTATGCTGGAAGGAAATGCCATCAAATGGTTGGGCAAAACAAAAAAATGGGGTGTAATAACCGGTGTAAGACTGGAAACCAAAAATATGATTACCAAAGCGACAGTAAAGAACTATGGCATGGAAATCATAGGAAATGACGGTAACCGTTTGAAAGGCAACTGGACCGGGGGAGTAAAAACTAAAGTACGCAATGCCTACATCACCGTCCCCGTGCTGGGTGCATATAAAATCAACTCACGATTGCGGGCCAAAGCAGGTATATATGTCTCATATCTGATGGATGAGGAATTCTCCGGACATGTATATGAAGGCTATTTGCGTGAAGGAGACTCCACCGGAGAAAAGGTAAACTTCTCCGACGGTGCCATTGCCACTTACGACTTTTCGGATGACTTGCGCAAGTTTGCCTGGGGCGTGCAAGCTGGTGTAGACTGGCGTGCCTTCAAACATCTGAGTGTATTTGCCGACCTTACATGGGGATTGAATGATATTTTCAAGAAGGATTTCAATACCATTACCTTTGCCATGTATCCCATCTACTTGAATGTAGGTTTCGGGTATGCCTTCTAAGATACTCGGGTATACCGAGTAAATACTCATAAACAAATAAAGGTTTAGGTTGTTATCAATCCCATAAAAAGATAACCACCTAAACCTTTATTTATGAATATAAAAGTTTGGAGCACTGCGTTGCTCATATTATGCCTATGTCCTGCGGCTATGGCACAGAAAGCCAACCGCTATCTTGAGAAACCACTCCCACAAGGCTGGGGAAAGGACGCCTCCCATGCCATTCCCGGAGATGACAATCTGTTCAGCGGACAGATACCACCCATTGACGACAAGTGGTGGAAAGCCTTCGATGACCCGATGCTGGATTCATTGATTACGGTAGCCTCCACTCAAAACTATTCCGTACTTTCTGCCATGGACCGTATGGATATGGCTAAATCCAATCTGCGGATAGAACGCGGCAGCTTTTTCCCTTCCATCTCATTGGACGGAGGATGGGCACGGCAGCAAAGCAGCGGCAATGTCAACGCACTTCCGCAATCCATTACCGGTGCATACAGCGCCTCGCTCAACGCCAGTTGGGAGCTGGACGTATTCGGAAGTATCCGCCAACGGGTAAAGGCACAGCGGGAAACCTTCATGGCAAGCAAGGAGGAATATACCTCTGTCATGGTATCCCTCTGTGCCCAGATAGCTTCTGCCTACATCGGACTCCGCGAACTGCAGCAAGAGCTAAGTGTAGTGACCCACAATTGCCATACCCAGGCAGCCGTACTTAACATTACCGAAGTACGCTACAAAACCGGACTGGTGTCCAAACTGGACGTTTCACAAGCCAAATCCGTATATTACAGTACCAAAGCCTCCATCCCACAACTGGAGGCAGGCATCAACCAATACATCACGACGCTCGCAATCTTACTCGGTACTTACCCCCAGCATATCCGCCCCATATTGGAGAAGCCCGGCAAACTGCCCGACTATATGGAACTCATAGGCATCGGTATTCCTGCCGACCTGCTGCTCCGCCGCCCCGATATACGGCAAGCCGAACGCCAAGTCAACGCGCAGGCGGCAACACTCGGCGCATCTCAAAGTGACTGGCTGCCGCAAGTGTTCCTAAAAGGTTCCATCGGCTATTCCTCCCATGACTTGAAGGACTTGACTAAACGGAACAGTATGACGTTTGAAATTGCTCCAAGCATCAGCTGGACCTTATTCAGCGGTACCAAACAGGTGAATGCCACCCGTCTGGCACGTGCCCAGCTCGATGAATCCATTCACCAGTTCAACCAGACAGTGCTTACCGCCGTGCAGGAAACGGATAATGCCATGAACTCCTATCGCAACTCCATCCAACAGATTGTTGCCATGCGCGAAGTATGCAACCAGGGAGAAGAAACTCTGAAACTCTCCCTCGATTTGTACAAACAAGGACTTACTCCCTTCCAGAACGTACTGGACGCACTACGCTCACTCCTGACATACGAAAATCAGCTGGTGCAGGCACAAGGCAGCTCCTTGCTGCATCTGATAGCCTTATACCAGGCATTGGGAGGTGGATATGAAATGAATCAGAAATAAGAATATAAACTAAACCGAACCGTATATGAAAAATCAAATGTACATCACCCTGCTCATCCTGCCATTGCTGGCAACGGGATGCGGGGGAAGGAAAGAAACGGCACAAACGATGCCCGTTCCCGAGATAAGCGTGGCCCGTCCGACAGTGCAGAACATTACGCTGACGAAAGAATATCCGGGCTACCTGACTTCTGAAAAGACCGTAGACCTGGTAGGCAGAGTCAGCGGAACCTTACAGACCATCGCTTACGCTCCCGGCAGCCGGGTACGCCAGGGACAAGTACTTTTTGTCATCGAACCGACAGTCTATCAAGATAATGTGCGGCAGGCAGAAGCAGAACTCAACACTGCCCGCGCCAACCTGGAATACGCCCAAAACAACTACACACGTATGCAGGAAGCCGTGAAAAGCGATGCTGTAAGCCGTATACAAGTGCTGCAAGCACAATCCAACGTGGCAACTTCGCAGGCTGCAGTGAGCAATGCGGAAGCAGCCCTGAACACAGCACGCACCAATCTGAGCTACTGCACCGTCCGTGCTCCCTTCGACGGCACCGTAAGCCGTAACCTGGTGGATGCCGGAGGCTATGTAGGCGGCAGCGTGCAGCCCGTCACATTGGCAACCATCTACAAAGACGACCATTTGTACACCTACTTCAATGTGGCAGACAACCAATGGCTCTCCATGCTGATGCAGCAGGGAGACAGTATTCCCCGGCAAGTAACCGTCAGCCTGGGCAAAGACGGGCTTCTCACTTATCCTGCACAACTGGATTATCTTTCGCCCAACGTAGACTTGAACACCGGAACTCTGAACATCCGCGCCCGTCTCGACAATCCTAAAGGACTCCTGAAAAGCGGCCTCTACGTCAGCATCACCTTGCCCTACGGAGAGCAACAGCAGGCCATCCTGCTGCCGGACGCCTCCATCGGTACCGACCAGTTGGGGAAATACATATACGTAGTCAACGATTCGAATATAGTGCGCTACCGCCATATAGAAACCGGACAACTGATAGGGGATAGCCTGCGCCAGATAAGGGCAGGCATCACTCCCAGGGAACGTTATGTCACCAAAGCACTGATGAAGGTAAGGGATGGAATGAAAGTACATCCCATTGACAACTAATATGAATTGATTAATACCAAAGCCTATGTTTTCAAAATTCTTCATAGACCGTCCTATCTTTGCTACCGTATTGGCGCTGCTCATCGTCGTAGCAGGACTGGTCACACTGGGCATCCTGCCCATTGCCCAATATCCGGACATCACACCACCCACTGTGCAGGTCAGTGCCGTATATCCCGGAGCCAATGCGCAGACGGTGGCACAAACCGTCGGCATCCCCATCGAGCAGCAAGTCAACGGAGTGGACGGAATGCTTTACATGTCCTCCAACTCCAGCTCATCGGGCGCTTACTCGCTTACCATTACTTTTGCCGTAGGCACGGACATTGATATGGCTACTGTACAAGTTCAGAACCGGGTCAGCGTGGCCCAGTCGTCACTGCCTACTCCCGTTGTGGTACAAGGTGTCACGGTGCAGAAACAGTCATCGAACATCGTGATGTTCCTCACCATGACGTCGGACAGCAAAGACTACGACGGACTTTACCTCAGCAACTATGCCAAGCTGAATCTTGTAGACCAGTTAACACGCGTGCCCGGTGTAGGCGCCGTCAATGTGATGGGAGCAGGGGACTACTCCATGCGTATCTGGCTCGACCCTGCCGCCATGCGTATCCGCTATCTTTCGCCGGCCGATGTATACCAGGCCATCCAATCACAGAATGTGGAAGTCAGCGCAGGTAACGTAGGGCAACCCATCGGCACGGACAATAAAAATGCCTATCAATACAGCCTGACCGTAAAAGGGCGCCTCACCTCACCCGAAGAGTTCGGCAACATCATCCTGCGTACCGAAACCGGAGGGAAGATACTCCGTCTGCGTGACGTGGCGCACATCGACCTGGGTTCTGCCTCCTACAGCGTAGTCTCACAACTGGACGGGAAACCCACCGCCGCCATCGCCATCTATCAGCAACCTGGCAGCAACTCGCTGGATGTATCGAAAGGAGTAAAAGCCAAGATGCAGGAACTCTCGCAGAATTTTCCTGTAGGCATACAATACAATGTAACCCTGGACACTACGGATGTCATTCACGCCTCCATAGACGAAGTGATGGTGACGTTCCTTGAAACGACCCTGCTGGTAGTTCTCGTCATCTTCCTTTTCCTGCAGAACTGGCGGGCGGTTGTCATTCCTTGTATCACTATTCCGGTATCACTCATCGGCACACTGGCCGTCATGTCCTTGTTCGGCTTCTCTATCAATACGCTGACACTATTCGGACTGATACTTGCCGTGGCCATTGTAGTGGATGATGCCATCGTAGTGGTGGAGAACTCCACGCGTCTGCTGGACACGGGGCGCTACACCTCCCGCCAGGCTGTGACCGAAGCGATGGGAGAGATTACCGGACCTATTGTCGGGGTAGTGCTGGTGCTGCTTGCCGTGTTTATCCCGACAACACTCGTCAGTGGCATTTCGGGGCAGCTGTACAAACAGTTCGCCCTGACCATTGCAGCCAGCACCGTACTAAGCGGATTCAACTCACTGACCCTTACTCCGGCGCTCTGTGCCTTGATGCTGCAACCTACCCGGCCTTCCAAAAATCCCCTATATCGGGGGTTCAATCGTCTGTACGACAAGACACAAGGAGTCTACGACCGGATAGTAGAGTATCTGCTCCAACGCCCTGTCGCTTCCATCGTTTCGTATGCGGTGTTCACGCTGATTGCTGTCCTGCTGTTTGTCAAATGGCCGTCCACGTTTGTTCCGGAAGAAGATGACGGCTATTTCCTCGCAGTGGTACAGCTTCCCCCAGCATCGAGCCTGGAGCGCACCCAAGCCGTAGGAAAGCAGATAAACAAAATTCTCGATTCATACCCCGAAGTAAAGGACTACATAGGCATATCCGGCTTCTCCGTGATGGGAGGAGGGGAACAGAGCAATGCTGCCACCTACTTCATCGTGCTGAAGAACTGGAATGAACGCAAGGGAAAGAAACATACGGCTGAAGCCGTAGTGCAACGCTTCAATATGGAAGTGTACGGCATCCAGGAAGCAGAGATATTTGCCATGGTTCCACCTGCCATCCCCGGGCTGGGAGCCACCGGAGGCCTGCAACTCCAATTGGAAGACCGCCACAACCTCGGTACCACCGAGATGCAGCGTGCCGTAGAGACCTTGATGGAGCACTACCGCAATTATCCGGCATTGGCATCGGTCAGCAGCCAGTACCAGGCCAACGTACCGCAATATTTCCTGAATATCGACCGCGACAAGGTGCAACTGATGGGCATTCCGCTAAATAGCGTATTCACCGCCCTGGGCTACTATATGGGAGAGGCCTACGTCAATGATTATGTGCAGTTCGGCCACATCTACCAAGTGAAGCTGGGAGCAGGTGACCGTGCCCAGCGTGTCATCGACGATGTCCTGAAACTGAGCGTTCCCAATGCATCGGGCGAAATGGTACCTTTCTCTTCCTTCACCCGGGTGGAAGAACAGCTTGGCATGGACCAGATAAACCGCTACAACATGTACTCCACAGCAGCCGTGACCTGCAATGTGGCTCCGGGCAGCAGTTCGGGAGAGGGTATCCGGCAAATGGAAAGTCTAATCAAGGAGCATCTCGGAGACGAGTTCGGCTACGAATGGACTTCGGTGGCCTATCAGGAGACGCAGGCAGGAACCACTACGACCGTCGTATTCGTCATGGCGCTGCTGGTTGCCTTCCTTGTGCTCGCCGCACAATACGAAAGCTGGACTAGTCCGGTGGCCGCCGTAATGGGACTTCCGGTGGCGCTGCTCGGTGCCATGCTGGGATGCTATGTCATGGGTACTCCGGTCAGCATCTACACACAAATCGGCATCATCCTGCTGGTTGCCTTGTCTGCCAAAAACGGTATTCTGATTGTGGAGTTTGCACGTGACTTCCGTGCACAAGGCAATTCAATCCGTGATGCGGCATTCCAGGCAGGGCATATCCGTCTGCGGCCTATTCTGATGACATCGCTTGCATTCGTATTCGGGGTTATGCCGTTGCTTTTTGCCACCGGAGCAGGGGCGGGAAGCCGTATTGCACTGGGAGCTGCCGTAGTATTTGGTATGGCGCTGAACACATTGCTCGCCACGGTCTATATCCCGAATTTCTACGAATTGATGCAGAAGTTGCAGGAGAGGTTCAGTAAGAAACAATAGGGAGGATGAGCTACAAGTTATGGATTATGGTTATAAGCTATCACACTTATAGCCCATAATCCATAACTCATTTTAGCAACTTGCTGCTAAAAGTTGTATCTTTACGTGCGAATTGCCTCTTAAAGAAATTGAAGTTATGAAAGCATATTTCATCGCCATACTTACCTTATTCACTTGTATAGCTACCGTCGTCCGGGCGCAGCAAATGTCTGAACTTGAAAACCGGATTGACAGTCTGCTCAATGGCAAGAAAGCCACCGTTGGTATAGCCGTATGGACAGACAAAGGAGACATGCTCCGGTATAACGACCATGTACACTTCCCCTTGCTCAGTGTATTCAAATTCCATGTGGCACTGGCCGTACTGGACAAGATGGATAAGCAAAGCATCAGTCTGGACAGCATTGTTTCCATAAAGGCATCCCAAATGCTGCCCAATACCTACAGCCCCCTGCGGAAGAAGTTTCCCGACCAGGATTTCACGATTACGCTTAGGGAACTGATGCAATACAGCATTTCCCAAAGCGACAACAATGCCTGCGACATCTTGATAGAATATGCAGGAGGCATCAAACATATCAATGACTATATCCACCGGTTGAGTATCGACTCCTTCAACCTCTCGGAAACAGAAGACGGCATGCACTCCAGCTTCGAGGCTGTATACCGCAACTGGAGTACTCCTTCCGCTATGGTCCGACTACTGAGAACGGCTGATGAAAAAGAGTTGTTCTCCAACAAGGAGCTGAAAGACTTCTTGTGGCAGACCATGATAGATACTGAAACCGGTGCCAACAAACTGAAAGGTATGTTGCCAGCCAAAACCGTGGTAGGACACAAGACCGGCTCTTCCGACCGCAATGCCGACGGTATGAAAACTGCAGATAATGATGCCGGCCTCGTTATCCTTCCCGACGGCCGGAAATACTACATTGCCGCCTTCGTCATGGACTCATACGAGACGGATGAGGACAATGCGAACATCATCGCCCGCATATCACGCATGGTATATGATGCGATGAGATGAGAGAGGCAAGGGGGCTATTGGTAGCTCCTCCTATAAGTTTTGATACTCGGGTATATCCTGCAGAAAAGTATAGCTGTTGTGCTCGTAATCTATGCGACAACAATAATGCTGAAGCCCGTTGCTGACAATCAGATAATCCACTTTCAGCACCATGTTGTAGCGGGTAATCTGGTCGAAAACCTTTTGGGTGATTTCTATTTCAGGCGCCTTGTATTCCACAATCATCCGGGCGGTAAGGTCGCGTCGATAGAGCACTGTATCACAGCGTTTCTTTGTACCGTTCAGCTGTACCTGCACCTCATTTGCCATAAGCGCCTGCGGATACCCCTTGTGAGCAAGAAGAAAGTGGACGAAGTGCTGCCGCACCCATTCTTCAGGGGTCAAGGCGACATAACGACGACGGATTACATCGAAAATAACATTTTTTCCGTTCCTTGCGGCAATTTTAGCATCGAATGCTGGTAGGTTTAACGATAACATTTACTACATTTGTAAGTTAAATAATGGTTCCCGTCTTTTGGGAACACAAATTTAATGAAATCTTATGAAAACAAAAGAAGAAATCGTAGCCAATTGGCTGCCCCGTTACACAAAGCGTAACCTGGAGGATTTTGGAGAGTACATTCTGTTGACCAACTTCAACAAGTACGTAGAGATTTTCGCAGAAAAGTTCAATGTTCCCATTCTCGGTAAAGATGCCAACATGATATCTGCCAGTGCAGAAGGAATGACCATCATTAATTTTGGTATGGGAAGTCCTAATGCCGCCATTATCATGGACTTGCTGAGTGCTATCAAGCCCAAGGCATGTCTGTTTCTGGGTAAGTGCGGCGGTATAGACAAGAAAAATAGAATAGGGGACCTCATCCTTCCCATTGCCGCCATCCGTGGCGAGGGTACCTCCAACGACTACTTCCCACCTGAAGTCCCGTCACTCCCGGCATTTATGCTGCAACGTGCCGTTTCTTCTGCCATCCGCGATTATGCCCGTGACTACTGGACCGGTACCGTATACACCACCAACCGCCGCATTTGGGAACATGACGAGGAATTCAAAGAATATCTGAAGAAAACCCGTGCCATGGCTGTCGATATGGAAACGGCAACCCTATTCAGCTGCGGTTTTGCCAATCATATTCCCACGGGAGCTCTTCTGCTGGTTTCAGACCAACCGATGATTCCGGAAGGTGTAAAAACCGATAAAAGCGACAATCTGGTGACCCAGAATTATGTAAAGGAGCATGTTGAAATCGGCATCGCATCCTTGCGCATGATTATTGATGAAAAGAAAACCGTAAAGCACTTGAAGTTCGACTGGTAATCCGTTACGGGACATCCCCTCGTATAGCACTTACTTTATTATATGGCAAAACAAGAAACAACCTGTGATGATATTCTAAAAGAGTTGAGAGCCAAGCAATACCGCCCCGTCTACTATCTCATGGGCGAGGAATCGTATTACATAGACCTCATCTCCGACTATATTGTAGACAACGTTCTCACTGACACCGAAAAGGAATTCAACCTGACCGTAGTCTACGGTGCAGATGTCGATATAGCCACTGTCATCAATGCGGCCAAGCGCTATCCGATGATGTCCGAACGCCAGGTCGTAGTCGTAAAGGAAGCGCAGGCCATCCGCAACATGGAGGAGCTTTCATACTACCTGCAAAAACCGTTGAACTCCACCATTCTTGTTCTATGCCACAAACATGGGGTGCTGGACAGAAGAAAGAAGCTGGCGGCCGAAATAGAGAAGGTGGGAGTTCTATTCGAATCCAAGAAGGTGAAGGATGCCCAGTTACCGGCATTCATCACCTCATACATGAAGCGCAAAGGTGTAGACTTGGATCCTAAAGCCACCTCCATGCTTGCCGATTTCGTAGGTACGGACCTCAGCCGCCTTACAGGAGAACTGGAAAAACTGATTATAACTCTTCCAAAAGGTCAGACACGCGTCACCCCCGAACAGATAGAACGTAACATCGGAATCAGTAAGGATTATAATAACTTTGAACTTCGCAGTGCCATTGTAGAAAAAGACATACTAAAGGCCAATAAAATAATAAAATATTTTGAAGAAAATCCGAAAACAAACCCTATCCAGATGACTTTATCTTTACTTTTCGGCTTCTTCTCCAACTTGATGTTGGCTTATTATGCACCCGAAAAGACGGAGCAGGGTATTGCCAGTTTCATAGGATTAAAGACTCCCTGGCAGTCGCGCGAATACCTAAGTGCCATGCGCCGTTACAGCGGAGTAAAGACCATGCAGATAATCGGAGAAATTCGATATGCAGATGCCAAATCCAAAGGAGTAGGAAATTCCTCCCTAAGCGATGGAGATATCCTCCGGGAATTGGTCTTTAAGATTCTACATTAACTTCCATACAGCATCCTTTTCCATAAAAGGGGAAAAGCATAAAACAGACTGATTTGATATCATTATGTCATTTTTAGGGGGATTTATCCCCCTTTTTCTATTTCGGTCCTTAGCATAGACAGTAAAATAGGAGATAATAATCATATTTACAGCAAATTACGTTCATTTATAAGCTCTGAGAATCGTGTTTTTATAACGAATCGACCAATTATACAGAAATAAAGCAAGGATTTAAGTCTTGAAGACTAGAAAATAAATAAAGCATCTTATTTTCTTATTTATGTCACATCTTTTCTCCTTTAGTAAAAAGAAGAGATGGAGCAATTCAGCTTTAAATCGTCATATATGAAATCTGTTACACTTTTCAAGAGTACAATAGTTGTAATACACAACTAGGATAATTGACTATTGTGAATTTAACACATTACATAAATATCTATATGACGGGTACGTTATAACATATGTAATATTATACTTGAAAACACAAATGTAATAAGTAATATTTAATATCGCAAACTGATGGTTTACAAAAATAATAGAGTAGGGGTTAACCCATGTAATTATAAGCAATAAACATGTATATATCAATTACATACGACGATTAATCAAATTATTAAATTATATATTATATAAAATGAGCGACAAATAAATGTAATACAGCATTTACCATCAAAAAAATGACTATATAATATGCTAATAACTAGACAAATATATTATTTTATTAAACTTACGATAAACACCTATTTTACTCGTAATTTGTATTATAGCATTTGTAATGATGAATATTGTAATAATAGCATTTCATTTGTAATCTTTAAAATATCACATTTTTAATTTGCTTTTGTGATGTCGTTTTTTTACTTTTGTAATCCAATAAATAACATGTACAATTGTAATAACACATAAACCATGAGTATAAAAGACAGGTTCAAAATGGTTATGGACCGGGAGAAACTGACAGCAGGAGCTTTTGCCGAGAGTATCGGCGTGGCCCAAGCCACCATTTCTCACATCTTGGGTCCGCGTAACAAATATCCAAGTACGGAAGTCATTCTCCGATTGCATCAACGATACAACGACATAAACTTGGAGTGGCTGCTTACCGGAAAAGGTAATATGAGTAACAATCCGGATTCACCCGAAAACGATGGATTCGACTATCCTTTATTCGCCGAGAATCCGGAAAATCTGTCCAACGGGCCGGAAGAATCTAAAAATCGCAAGGAAATTGCATTAGAGACAGCCCTAAAATCGCCTAAAGAGATTGTAAAACAAGAGATTATCTACAAAGAAAGACCTCCCAGAAAAATCACAGAAATAAGAATTTTCTTTGATGACAATACCTACGAGACTTTCAAACCGGAAAATTAAGGAATGAGAATGGAAATAGACTAACGCCCCGGCATAAAAAAGAAACGGGTTCATTTTATTCTGCACTCGGTTTACACTATCTTTGCACCCGAAAGAAAAACATCCCTCTTTATAGATATGAAAAAGTATATTTTAGATCTGACAGTGACAGAGAACCTCCGCTTGCATGCCAACTACGTGTTGTTGAAGCTGACTTCTCCATCCCCACTTCCGGAAATGCTTCCGGGACAATTTGCAGAGATTCGCGTGGACGGCTCACCTACCACTTTTTTGCGCCGCCCCATCTCCATCAATTATGTAGATAGACAACGGAACGAGGTCTGGTTCTTAATCCAACTTGTAGGCGACGGAACCAAGCGATTAGGAGAAGCAAAAGCAGGCGATATAATCAATGTAGTGCTTCCGTTGGGAAACTGCTTCACAATGCCTGAAAAGCCCTCAGACAAGCTCTTATTGGTAGGCGGAGGTGTAGGTACAGCTCCTATGTTATATTTAGGCGAACAGCTCGCCAAGAAAGGTTGCAAGCCAACATTCCTGCTGGGTGCCAGAAGTGACAAAGATTTGCTTCAATTGGAACAATTTGCCGCCTATGGCGAGGTGTATACCACCACCGAAGATGGCAGCCACGGAGAGAAGGGATACGTAACACAACACTCCATATTAAATAAGGTGTGCTTTGAGCAGATATATACTTGCGGCCCCAAACCGATGATGATGGCAGTAGCAAAGTATGCCAAAAGTAAAGGCATCAGTTGCGAAGTATCTTTGGAAAATATGATGGCGTGTGGCATAGGCGCTTGTCTATGCTGTGTAGAAAATACCACGGAAGGTCATTTGTGCGTATGTAAAGAAGGTCCGGTTTTTAATATAAACAAACTATTATGGCAGATTTAAGTGTAAATATTGGTGAATTACAAATGAATAATCCGGTGATGACTGCATCCGGAACATTCGGATATGGTGAAGAATTCGCCGATTTCATCGAACTATCGCGAATAGGCGGTATTATTGTAAAGGGAACCACTCTTCACAAACGTGAAGGCAATCCATATCCGCGCATGGCAGAGACTCCTTCGGGTATGTTAAACGCTGTGGGACTGCAAAATAAGGGTGTTCATTACTTTGTTGAACACATCTATCCCCGCATCAAGGACATTCAGACCAACATGATTGTGAATGTTTCGGGTTCTGCCATCGAAGACTATGCCGAAACAGCCGCAATCATTAATGAACTTGACAAAATTCCTGCCATAGAATTGAACATCTCTTGCCCCAACGTGAAGCAAGGAGGAATGGCATTCGGTGTTACCGCCAAGGGCGCCGAAGAAGTGGTGAAAGCCGTGCGCTCAGTTTACAAAAAGACACTTATCGTAAAGCTCTCCCCGAACGTTACCGACATCACTGAAATAGCCCGCGCAGCCGAAAATGGCGGTGCAGACAGTGTTTCCCTCATCAATACCCTGCTGGGAATGGCTATAGACGCGGAACGCAGGCGTCCGATACTCTCCACTGTAACCGGTGGCATGTCCGGTGCGGCCGTGAAACCCATTGCCTTACGTATGGTATGGCAAGTAGCCAAAGCGGTAAAAATCCCCGTCATAGGCTTGGGAGGTATCATGAACTGGAAAGATGCTGTGGAATTCATGCTTGCAGGTGCCTCTGCCATCCAGATTGGTACGGCAAACTTCATTGATCCGGCGGTTACAGTGAAAGTGGTAGAAGGAATAAATGACTATCTTGACAGACACGGTTATCAGTCTATAAAGGATATTATTGGTGCACTCGAGGTATAAAGAATAACAAGAGATCGCCATTCGCAATATATATTCATAAAAAAGGACATTCATTGACGAATGTCCTTTTTCTTTTTATTTACATCAGTAAACTTACTCTCCCAACAAATCCGGACGCAATCTACGGGTCCTTTCCAACGACTGTTGCAGCTCCCATTCCTTAATCTTGGCCTCATGTCCGGAAAGTAAAATATCCGGAACCTTCCATCCATTGTAATCAGCGGGACGTGTATAGACCGGTGCGGCCAGCAGATTGTCCTGAAAAGAATCTGAAAGTGCAGACTGCTCATCGGAAATCACTCCCGGAATGATACGGACGATGGCATCTGCCATGACAGCCGCCGCCAGTTCTCCGCCAGTCAACACATAGTCGCCGATACTGATTTCCTTGGTGATGAGATGCTCGCGAATCCGGTAATCTATCCCTTTGAAATGCCCGCAGAGAATGATGAGATTCTGGGCAAGGGAAAGAGTATTTGCCATCGGCTGATTGAACTGCTCACCATCGGGGGTCGTAAAGATAACCTCGTCGTAATCCCGCTCGGCCTTCAAGGCGTTGATACACCGCTCTATCGGCTCTATCTTCATGACCATTCCGGCAAAGCCGCCAAACGGATAATCGTCTACACGACGGTACTTATCTTCCGTATAATCACGAAGATTATGGATATGTATCTCTGCAAGCCCTTTATTTTGAGCACGTTTCATGATGGAGCAGTTAAAGAATCCCTCAATCATCTCTGGCAAAACTGTGATAATGTCAATGCGCATATAACTTTATTTTAGCTATTTCAAGCTGCAAAAGTACAAATATTCGGGGAGAAACCCGTATTTTTGCGTTCAAACAATCCGAAAACCCTATGACTGTAAAAGAAAAAATAGACCGGCTCCGTGCGGAATTACACCAGCACAATTACAATTATTATGTGCTGAATGCTCCTGAAATATCCGACAAGGAGTTTGACGACCTGATGCGCGAGCTACAAGACTTAGAGAAAGAACATCCTGAATACCAAGATGATAATTCGCCCACGATGCGTGTAGGGAGTGATTTGAATAAGAACTTTACACAAGTGGCACACAAATATCCCATGCTTTCATTGGGAAACACCTATTCCGAAAACGAAGTGACCGACTTTTACGAACGGGTAAAGAAAGCGTTGAATGAGGATTTTGAAATCTGCTGCGAGCTGAAGTATGACGGTACTTCCATCTCGCTGACTTACGAGGATGGCAAACTGGTGCGTGCCGTCACCCGTGGCGACGGCGAAAAGGGCGATGACGTGACGGACAATGTAAAGACAATCCGAACGATTCCACTGGTCCTCCATGGGGATTATCCTAAATCATTCGAAATCAGAGGAGAAATCCTGATGCCCTGGGTGGTTTTCGAAGAACTGAACCGGGAAAAGGAAGCACGTGAGGAACCGCTTTTCGCCAATCCGCGCAACGCTGCTTCCGGTACCTTGAAGTTGCAGAATTCCGCCATCGTAGCATCCAGAAAGCTGGATGCTTATCTCTACTATCTATTGGGAGAGGAATTGCCCTGCGACGGCCATTACGAGAATCTGCAAGCCGCCGCCAGCTGGGGATTTAAAACATCAGAGCACACCAGAAAAGCCCACAGCCTGGAGGAAGTCTTCGAATACATCAATTATTGGGACACGGAGCGTAAGAACCTTCCGGTAGCTACTGATGGTATTGTACTAAAAGTCAACAGCTTGAGACAACAAAAGAATTTGGGATTCACAGCCAAGTCCCCCCGGTGGGCCATCGCATACAAATTCCAGGCAGAACGTGCACTGACACGCTTGAACAAGGTCACCTATCAGGTAGGACGTACCGGTGCAGTCACTCCGGTTGCCAATCTGGACCCCGTACAACTGTCCGGCACCATTGTGAAACGTGCCTCCCTGCACAATGCAGATATTATCGAGGGGCTGGACCTGCATATAGGCGACATGGTGTATGTGGAAAAAGGCGGTGAAATCATCCCCAAAATAACCGGTGTCGATAAGGATGCCCGCAGTATGCTTATCGGTGAAAAAGTGAAGTTCATCACCCATTGTCCCGAATGCGGCAGCAAACTGATACGTTTTGAAGGAGAAGCAGCCCACTATTGCCCCAATGAAACCGCTTGTCCTCCGCAGATTAAAGGGAAAATAGAGCATTTCATCAGCCGCAAAGCCATGAATATAGACGGACTGGGACCTGAAACAGTAGATATGTTCTACCGATTGGGACTGATAAAGGATACTGCAGATTTATACCAGCTCAAAACCGATGACATCAAGAACCTGGAACGGATGGGCGAAAAATCGGCAGAAAACATAGTCAACGGTATTGCGGCAAGTAAAGAAGTGCCATTCGAAAGAGTACTCTTTGCACTGGGCATACGCTTCGTGGGAGAAACGGTTGCCAAGAAGACAGCCAAGTCCTTTACGGACATCGAAGAACTGGAAAACGCAGACCTCGAAAAGCTGAAAAACATCGATGAAATCGGTGAAAAAATAGCGCAGAGCATTATAACCTACTTCTCCAATCCTGCCAACAGAGAGCTGGTGGAACGGCTGAAATCGAACGGTCTGCAACTCCACCGGACGGAAGAAGACCTCAGCGGATACACCGACAAACTGGCGGGCCAGTCCATTGTCATCAGCGGCGTATTCACCCACCACTCACGGGACGAATACAAAGAGATGATTGAAAAGAACGGTGGGAAAAACGTCGGCAGTATCTCCTCCAAAACCAGCTTTATCCTGGCCGGAGAAAATATGGGACCTGCCAAACTGGAGAAAGCGCAGAAACTGGGAGTAAAGATTATGAGCGAAGATGAGTTTTTGGCATTGCTATCCTAACAAATTTCCACAAAAAGCTTTTTTATGGCTTATATTTGTAGGGTAAATCGAAAAAATTCGTACTTTTGCGAGTCATTTAATTAGAGATTACTTTATAATACTCATGATACAGACAAGATTGAAAGGAATGGGGGTAGCGCTGATTACTCCATTTAAAGAGGATGAAAGCGTTGACTACGATGCGTTGATGCGTTTGGTAGACTATCAACTTCAAAACAATACCGACTTTTTATGCGTGCTCGGCACCACGGCAGAAACTCCGACTCTGACTGAAGAAGAGAAAAAGAAAATCAAGAAAATGGTCATAGAACGGGTGAACGGAAGAATTCCTATCCTGCTGGGCGTAGGCGGAAACAACACCCGGGCCATAGTGGAAACACTGAAAAATGACGATTTCACCGGAGTAGATGCCATTCTATCCGTCGTTCCATATTACAACAAGCCATCGCAAGAAGGTATATATCAGCATTATAAGGCCATTTCTGAAGCAACGGATTTGCCGATTGTGCTTTATAATGTCCCCGGTCGTACCGGCGTGAACATGAAGGCAGAAACAACCCTGCGCATTGCACGTGATTTCAAGAATGTGATAGCCGTCAAAGAAGCTTCGGGCGACATCACGCAGATGGATGACATCATCAAAAACAAACCGGCCAATTTCGACGTTATTTCGGGCGATGACGGCATCACCTTCCCTCTGATTACCCTGGGGGCCGTCGGCATTATCTCGGTCATCGGAAACGCGTTCCCACGTGAGTTCAGCCGTATGGTACGTCTGGCACTGCAAGGGGACTATGCCAATGCATTGACCATTCACCACAAATTTGCCGAATTATTCAAGCTTCTGTTTGTAGACGGCAACCCTGCCGGAGTAAAAGCCATGCTGAACGCAATGGGAATGATTGAGAACAAGCTCCGCCTGCCATTGGTACCGACCAGAATCACCACCTTCGAAGCCATGCGCAAGATTCTGGATGAATTGAACATCAAATGCTAAGGTCTTATACCGCCCATATAGGATATTAATTTCCAGTATACAACATATTAATATCAGATATGCAAGGAGTTAGTTTTGTGGAAACACGGAATTAACTCCTTCTTTTTTTCCTATGTGACTATATTTATCAGTACAATAATCCCAAAACAGTCTACTGATTACGTTATAAAGCAAAAAGACATCTGGTTAAATCGAGAAAAAGACGTCTCTAGCTCAATCAAGACAAGACTGTTATTTCAGCTAATCTATTAGTTCACAACACTGAACACTTTGTTTCAGCAGAGAAAAACACTTTGTTTTTATATGATGGAACAAAGTGTTCTGTCAAGGGAAACAAAGTGTTCTCCATAATGAAACAAAGTGTTTAGTTAAGGGAAACAGTTTGTTTTACTTAGCAAAACACGCGCCAGTGCCATACAAGGGGAGAACATCAACTATATCCCATAGCTGTAAAAACAAAGAATCTCCGCAAGAAAACTTGCGGAGATTCTTTGTGATCGCGACAGGATTCAAACCTGTAACCGGCTGATCCGTAGTCAGCTACTCTATTCAGTTGAGCTACGCGACCCTTTTTCTTTAACGGTTGCAAAGGTACGTACTTTTGATACAACTACCAAACATTAAGACGACTTTTTCACCATTATTGCTAACAAAATTCCGGACAGGACTGATATTCAAAAGAAAATTTATCGGTAAAAAATAGAAAGGGCAATCAATCGATATGTGCATAAAGATTGACTGCCCTCTTCTCTGTTTGTTGACTCTTCAGAAGAGATTATCCGATGAGTTCAATACTGCGTTTGATGAAATTATTTAAGGCTTCACCTTTTAGCATATTATTTTGCAATAAAGCCAAGTCGATGAGTTGTCGTATAACTTTGTTGGTTCCGGCATAATTACTCAAAATCGTTTCTTTCTTGGCCTTTTCTTCAGTGATTTGTTTTTCTACGCGCTCCAGTTCATCCTTGTCTGCCGTTGTTATGTCTTCCGGTTTCTTGCCTTCTTGCGCCTGATGAAGTTCGTTATGCCGTTTATTTAAATCGGCTAAAGTCAGATTCAATGGAGTCAAATCAGCGGCGCAAGCCGTCTCTGAATGGTTGAGTACATCTTTGACCAGTTTGTTGTCGGTATTGAGGACGATGTTAAACATGTCAGGCATTTCGCCGTAGAAGCTCATACCCGGTTGGATACGTGACATTTCTTTCATACGGCGCATATATTCACTCTGCGTAATCAGAATCGGGGCTACATTATCGCCCAATGCCTGTGCTTCAACATTGAATTCTGCCTTCTCCACTTTCGGAAGTTGGCTTCGGAATACACTGACAAGAATTTCCTGCTTTTCAGATGCAAGTTCAGATGCATGTGCATCCTCTTTCACTATCAAACGGTCAATTGTATCACTATCCACGCGGGTGAAGCGACTCTTTTCCAGCTTACGTTCCAGCATGCTGATAAGGGCAACATCGAGTTGACCATCCATTAGGAGCACATTGTAACCTTTGTTCTTGGCTGCTTCTATATAGCTGTATTGCTCTTCGAGGTTATTGGCATACAAGTATATGATGTTCCCTTCTTTATCGGTCTGTTCTCCTTTGATAAGATTCTGATATTCTTCGAAAGTGTAGTAGTGTGCATCTGTATCTTTGAGCAGTGTGAATTTATTAGCACGGTCGTAGAAGTCTTCTTCTGTAAGCATGCCGTAATGGATGAAGATTTTCAAGTCATCCCACTTCGCTTCGAAATCTTTGCGGTCGCTCTTAAAGATAGCCTGCAAACGATCAGATACCTTCTTTGAGATGTAGGTCGAAATCTTCTTCACATTGGAGTCACTCTGCAAGTAGGAGCGTGAAACATTCAAAGGTATGTCCGGGGAATCTATAACTCCATGGAGCAGGGTTAAGAAATCAGGAACAATACCTTCTACTGAATCAGTTACATATACTTGGTTGCAGTAAAGTTGGATTTTGTTTTTCTGCAAGTCGATGTTACTCTTGATACGTGGAAAATAGAGTATTCCTGTCAGGTTGAACGGATAGTCTACGTTCAGATGAATCCAGAACAATGGTTCGTCAGCCATTGGATACAATTCACGATAGAAGTTCTTATAGTCTTCATCTTTCAATTCGGCAGGTTTACGTGTCCATAAAGGAGTCGTGTTGTTGATGATGTTGTCTTCCTCGGTGTCCACTTGTTTCCCATCTTTCCACTCTTTCTTTTTGCCAAAGGCTACAGGAATAGGCAAGAAGTGGCAGTATTTCTTTAATAAGGAGGACAAGCGTTCTTCCTCCAGAAACTCCTTGCAGTCTTCATCAATGTAGAGAATGATATCCGTACCACGATCTGCTTTCTCTACCTCTTCCAATGTAAATTCAGGACTACCGTCACAGGCCCATTTCATCGGTTGGGCATCTTCGCGGTAAGAACGGGTGATAAGTTCAACTTTTTTAGCTACCATGAAGGCAGAATAGAAGCCAAGACCGAAATGTCCGATAATGGCATTTGCGTCATCTTTGTACTTTGCCAAAAAGTCATTAGCACCTGAGAAAGCAATTTGATTGATATATTTCTCAATCTCTTCCGCAGTCAGTCCAAGTCCACGGTCAGAGATAGTGATACTGTCTTTATTGAGGGAAACGTGGATGGTCAAGTCACCCATTTCACCTTTGAATTCTCCTTTTGCAGCCAGTGTTTTCAGCTTTTGAGTGGCATCAACTGCATTAGAAACCAGCTCGCGGAGAAAGATTTCATGATCACTGTATAAGAACTTTTTGATGATGGGGAAGATATTTTCTGTCGTAACCCCAATATTTCCTTTTTGCATAGGTCTTTATTTATTTTATGTATATCCGTTTCTTTAGCTTTTCAGCATTTATGACAACACAAAATAAATGCCAGGCATGTGGATGCCTGACATTTTGTCTTATTATACTGCTTGGACTGTTATTTCTGAACCTTTATGGGAGGCAGAACCGTGAAAGCCAGCTTGTCTTTTTGTGCGGGCGAAATTGCTGCTTTCAGGATACTTCCGGTTACCGGAGAATCATTGATGAGCAGCTCGGAAATACCGTCTTCAAGATAGGTCTGGATAGCTCGACGAAGAGGACGTGCACCGAACTGGATGTCAAAACCATGATCTGAGATGAAGTCTTTTACTTCATCCGTTACTTCCAGTTTGTATCCTAAGTTTTCTACACGCTTCATCAGTTGTGCCAATTCGAGGTCTACGATGCGGCGGATAGCCGGACGGTCAAGTTGATCGAAAGTAATGATTTCATCGATACGATTGAGGAACTCTGGGGCAAATGATTTGTTGAGAGCTTTCTGGATAATACTCCGTGAATGCTCTTTATCATCATCCACATTCAGTAGTGCTGAAAATCCAATACCTCGTCCGAATTCCTTCAATTGTCGGGTACCAATGTTGGAAGTCATTATGATAACCGTGTTTTTAAAATCTATGGTACGACCATAACTGTCTGTCAAGCGTCCTTCATCCATCACTTGCAACAATAGGTTGAAAACATCCCCATGGGCCTTTTCAATCTCATCCAATAGAATGATAGAGTAGGGGCGGCGCCGAACCTTTTCTGTCAATTGTCCTCCTTCTTCATAACCTACATAGCCCGGAGGAGCACCGACAAGACGGGATACAGTGAATTTCTCCATGTACTCACTCATATCGATGCGTATCAATGCATCCGACGAACCGAACATATATGTAGCCAGTTCCTTCGCCAATAACGTTTTTCCGACGCCGGTTGGGCCTAGAAACATGAATGTCCCAATCGGACGGTTCGGGTCCTTTAATCCGACACGACTTCGTTGGATAGCACGTACCAGTTTGTCCACTGCTGCATCCTGTGCTATGATTTTGCCGGTCAGAGCTTCGCGCATGCCTTTCAATCGGATACTTTCAGCCTGTGCCATCCGTTGTACAGGTACTCCTGACATCATGGACACTACATCGGCAATTTGGCCTTCATCAACCACTTCCCGATTGTCTTTCAGGCTTTCTTCCCAAATACGTTTCATTTCATCCAATTGCAGTTGCATGCTTTTTTCTTTGTCACGGTAGTTTGCTGCCAGTTCATAGTTTTGTGCTTTGACAGCTGACATCCGAAGCTGTTTTAACCGATCGATTTCCTGTTCCTGCTCTTCGATTTCCTTCGGTACGCTGATATTTGTCAGGTGTACGCGTGAACCGGCCTCATCGAGTGCATCAATGGCTTTGTCTGGAAAGTTGCGGTCAGAAATATAGCGTCCCGTCAATTTGACACAAGCTTCCAATGCTTCCTGAGTATAGGATACGTTGTGGTGGTCTTCATACTTCTCTTTGATGTTTTTCAATATCTGGAGCGTTTCTTCCGGAGATGTTGGTTCTACTATCACTTTCTGGAAACGGCGCTCCAAAGCTCCATCTTTTTCGATGCTCTTACGATATTCATCCAGGGTGGTTGCTCCGATACATTGTATTTCCCCGCGAGCCAAGGCTGGTTTCAGCATGTTGGCTGCATCCATTGAACCTGGAGCGGAACCGGCTCCGACAATCGTATGTATCTCATCAATGAAAAGAATAACATCCGGGTTATCCTTCAGCTCTTTGAGAATTGTACGAATGCGCTCTTCGAACTGTCCACGGTATTTGGTTCCGGCCACCACCGAAGTCATATCAAGTGATACCACACGCTTATTGAACAAGACGCGGTATACTTTCTTTTCAATGATGCGCAAAGCTAGTCCTTCAACAATAGCCGATTTGCCTACTCCCGGTTCTCCAATCAGTACGGGATTGTTCTTTTTGCGACGGCTCAATATTTGTGCCAGTCGTTCTATTTCCTTTTCACGCCCTACAACGGGATCCAGCCGACCTAATTCCGCAGCTTTTGTCAAGTCCATGCCAAACATGTCAATCGTCGGAGTGTCATTAATGGGACGCTTCGTTTGTGTCTGCTGGACCTGTTGTCCATTGCCTAAGTTGTTGTTTCCGTTGGATTGTCCAGGAGCATCTTCTTCATCTTCGTCGTAGCCATTCATGCCGGCATTGACGTCGGCTTGTTTCAAGGATAGCTCTTCAAAAACGAGTGAATAGGTAACATCATTCCGTTCCAAGACCTGTGCCGCCATGTTGTCATGCTGTTTTAAAATGGCTAATAGCAGGTGCTCGTCGCTTACGACTTCTTTTTTTAATAAGCGTGCTTCCAGAATGCCTAAACGCAAGATACGTGCACTAGTTTCGTCAAGCATAACTTCGTTTTCATTCGTGATGCGGGCATGTGAGTAAGTATAGTCATTGCTTTGCTTTTCGATGCGTGCTTCTATCTCGTTTTTTATTGTTCCCAAATCTACATACAGCTTCTTTTGTAAAACTTCAATCGCTCTTCCTGAACCTTCCTTAAGCAAGCCCAAGAGCAAATGTTCCGGTCCTACGTGATCGCTATTCAACCGGATAGCCTCCTGCTTGCTGTAAATCAGGATTTCTGATACTTTTTGTGAAAATTGATTGTTCATATGTTTTCCTTGTCTCTCAAATTGTTTACACTTGCAAATATAACAGGGTTTATGTCTCTGTACACTTATCTTTCATTATCTATAACAAATAATATACCAAAGTGGACTTTGGTAGGATGCATGCTCAGATAAAACAAGGGAAAAGAGCATTATTTAACGAGGCTTAGACCATTTATTGGAAGGCAATCTACGGAGCTTTGGAGATATTGAGTGAATCGGGCAAGTTGTTTTATTCAGTTGTTGCAAGCTTAAGGTGTAGTTGTCAGGTAACAAACTGATGAATAGGCCATACCGTTGGGAAACTTGAGGACGTCGGAACTTAAGTTATCCCGTAAGTCGTATAGGAAAAAGGATATGGGCTATACCTATTCGTCTGATGGGACAAACTTATCTATCGTGGGGCTATAATGGAACTTATATGAAACTTTTTTAGCAGTCCTGAAGCTCTCTTTTCTAGCTAAAAAGTTCGGCAGTTCGCAAATTTGTCGTATTTTAGCATGATTTTTGTGAGATGTATAATTAATATTTTATTAAATGCTTGAACAAGATAGGATTATAAAAATTAACATTGAGGAGGAGATGAAAACCTCTTACATAGACTATTCTATGTCAGTCATTGTGGCACGTGCTCTTCCCGATGTTCGTGACGGCTTTAAGCCTGTGCACCGTCGTATTTTATATGGTATGATGGAGCTAGGCAACACCTCTGATAAACCTTATAAAAAATCAGCCAGAATCGTCGGTGAGGTCCTTGGTAAATATCACCCTCATGGCGATTTCTCAGTATATGGGGCTTTGGTTCGCATGGCTCAGGATTGGGCGATGCGTTATCCATTGGTCGATGGACAAGGAAACTTCGGTTCGGTCGACGGTGATAGCCCTGCGGCGATGCGTTATACCGAGGCCCGCTTGAAGAAGCTGGGTGAGGAAATGATGCAAGACCTTTACAAAGAGACTGTAGACTTTCAGAATAACTTTGACGATACCTTACAAGAACCGACTGTTATGCCGACTCGTATTCCTCAGTTACTTATTAATGGAGCTTCGGGTATTGCGGTAGGTATGGCAACTAATATTCCTCCTCACAACCTTTCGGAGGTAATTGATGCCTGTGTGGCTTATATCGATAATAATGATATTGACACGGCAGGTCTGATGCAATATGTAAAAGCTCCTGATTTTCCGACGGGAGGATATATATATGGTATAAATGGTGTCCGCGAAGCTTATGAGACTGGACGTGGACGTGTCGTGATGCGTGCAAAGGCTGAAATTGAGACTGGTGACACACATGACAAGATTGTGGTAAGCGAGATACCTTATAATGTCAATAAGGCAGAACTTATCAAGAGTATTGCAGAGATGGTCGGCGATAAAAAGATCGATGGTATTTCCAATATTAATGATGAGTCTGACCGTGAAGGCATGCGTATTGTCATCGATGTGAAGCGTGATGCCAATGCCAGCATTGTTCTGAACAAGCTGTTTAAAATGACAGCCCTGCAAACTTCGTTCAGTGTCAACTGTATTGCTTTGGTCCATGGACGTCCCAAGACACTAAGCCTGAAGGATTGTATCAAATATTTTGTTGAACACCGCCATGAGGTAGTCATTCGTCGTACGAGGTTTGATCTCCGTAAGGCACAGGAAAGAGCACATATTTTAGAGGGCTTAATCATTGCCTCTGATAATATTGATGAGGTGATACGTATTATTCGGGCTGCAAAAACTCCGAATGATGCTATCGCGAACTTGATGGAACGGTTTGGATTAAGTGAAATACAGGCGCGTGCTATTGTGGAAATGCGCTTGCGTCAGCTAACCGGACTGTTACAAGACCAGCTTCATGCAGAATATGAGGAAATTAAACGCCAGATAGCTTACTACGAAAGTATCCTGTCGGATGATGAAATGTGCCGTAAGGTTATCAAGGACGAGCTGATTGAAGTAAAAGAGAAGTATGGTGATGAGCGTCGTTCGGAGATTGTTTATGCTTCGGAAGAATTTAATCCGGAAGACTTCTATGCAGACGATGAAATGGTTATCACAATTTCTCATTTGGGGTATATCAAGCGTACACCTCTCTCTGAATTCCGGGCTCAGAACCGTGGAGGAGTGGGAGCGAAGGGCAGTGACACGCGTGATACCGACTTCGTGGAGAACATCTATCCGGCAACGATGCATAATACGATGTTGTTCTTCACCCAAAAGGGAAGATGCTATTGGCTCAAGGTCTATGAAATCCCTGAAGGGTCTAAGAATTCGAAGGGAAGAGCTATTCAAAATCTTCTCAATATTGACCCTGACGACATGGTGACAGCTTTCATTCGTGTGAAGACGCTGAATGATGAGGAATACATCAATAATCACTACTTGCTATTCTGCACCCAAAAGGGAACAATCAAAAAGACTTGTCTAGAACAATATTCCCGTCCCCGTCAGAATGGTGTGAATGCTATTAATATCGTTGACGATGATCGCGTGATTGAAGTACGTATGACGAACGGTGACAATGAGATTATCATAGCAAATCGCAATGGTCGTGCTATCCGGTTCCACGAAAGCGCCGTTCGTGTAATGGGACGTACTGCTACCGGTGTACGCGGTATCACTCTTGATGAAGATGGTAGTGATGAGGTGATTGGTATGATTTGTATTAAAGATCCTGAGAAGGAATCAATTATGGTTGTTTCTGAGCAAGGATATGGTAAGCGTTCTGATATAGAAGATTATCGTATTACAAATCGTGGAGGAAAGGGTGTGAAGACACTTAACATTACTGATAAGACTGGAAAATTGGTTGCCATCAAATCAGTCACTGATGAAAATGACTTGATGATAATCAATAAGTCGGGCATTACGATCCGCCTGAAGGTTGCTGATGTACGTATTATGGGACGTGCTACTCAGGGTGTGCGATTGATTAATCTGGAGAAGCGTAATGACCAGATAGCTTCCGTTTGTAAGGTGAACTCCGAAACAGATGAAGAAGGAGTTGAACTTGTAGATGACGAGAATACAGATATCACTGAATAACTATTAATTATCAAACAATTATGAAGAAAGTATTATTTTCCGTAGCATTAGTGATGGCTTCATGTGTTGCTTTCGGGCAGACCAAAGCAGTAAAAGAAGCCAAGCGCCAGGCAGACGCAAAGAAGTTTGCAGAAGCTGAGCAATTGATTAATCAAGCCTTGGAAAACGCTGAGACCAAAGATGATGCCAATACGTGGAACGTGGCAGGTTACGTCCAGCAAAAAATCAACGAAGAAGAAAATACCAAGGCTTACTTGAAACAGCCCTTTGACACTGTGAAGATGTACAACAGCACGTATAAGATGTTTGAGTTCTTCAACAAGTGTGATGAGTTGGAGCAGATCCCCAACGAGAAAGGCAAAGTGAAAATTAGATATCGTAAGGCAAATGCCGCCACGATGCAACAGAACCGTCCGAATCTGATTAACGGTGGTGTGCTTTACTTTAACAATGGAAATGATGCCGAAGCATATAAGTATTTTAGTATGTATATTGATTCTGCTGAATATCCGATGTTGAAGGAGGCTAATATTGCGGCTACTGACAGCATGATGCCTACCATTGCTTATTATACGGCATTGGCTGCAACAAAGATGGCGCAGGAAGCTGATCAGAATAATAATAAGGATGCTGCCAAAGCCAGCTACCAGAACGTATTGAAGTATGCAGACCTTGCCTCAAACGATAAAGAAAATGGTAAGTTTGCTCTTGAGTTCAAAGCTGGTGCTTACAAGGCTTTGGGTGATACAGCTCAATGGGTAGCGACTTTGCAGGACGGTGTACAGCGTTTCCCCGCACACTCTTATTTCTTTGGCAACTATATTGACTATTGTTCCAATGCTGGTAAATATGCCGAGGCTGTGAAATTTGCCGATGACATGATTGCAAAGAATGGTAATTCGGATTTCTATCAGTATGTAAAAGGGTATCTTTACCAGAACATGAAGGAGTATGATAAGGCAATTGCTGCTTATAAGCAGGCTATCGAATTGAAGCCTGACTATGTTGAAGCTTACTCAAACTTAGGTTTGTGCTATTGCCAGCAGGCTATTGAGTTCGGCGAAAAGGCTGTGTCTGATATTGATGATCCGAAATATCAGGAGGAGCAGGCCAAGATTAAGAAGTTCTATGAAGATGCCAGACCCTATTATGAGAAGGCACGCCAATTGGCTCCGGACAAAAAGGATTTGTGGGGTAATGGTTTGTATACCATCTACTACAAATTGAATATGGGTGAAGAATTTAAAGAAATTGAGAAATTGATGCAGATGTAATTGCAGGTTTCCTGAAATAAAAATAAAGGGTTGCATGTCGCAACCCTTTATTTTTATAGGAGTGATTGTGAAGGAAATATGTAACAATCCTTCGTATTTCGTTTTTGAATTTATCGCTTGGATAATTTACGGAGCAAGTCGCGGTTTAACTCCAGCCATTTTTTATTCCGTTGCTGTATATTCTCTCGAATAGCATTCACGTCGACAATGTAGTCGCTTACTATTTGCAATAGCGATTCGGGGCGTCTGCGACGACGTTTGTTGGGGTTAATCACCAGGTTCAGAGACTTGGGAATTACTTCCACTTTGATGTCACGACCAGCCATGATGGGGTCGCCATCAAAGTGAATAACCCCTTCTTTCGCACGGTGGATATGGAGTTGCTTGCATCGGTATGTTTTAATACGGCTATTCTGATCAATAGTGCGATTGAACAATTGGAAGGAAAGGGCTGGTACATCAAGGACGGTAAATGGTTCCAAGATCGTCACATCAAGCAGTCCGTCGTGTAGGGAAGCTTGTGGGGCAATATAAGCATTGTTCCCGTATTGGGATGCATTGGCACAGGCGATAAGATAAGCTTTCAGATGTTTGATTTCAGCCTCATTGCTTAGTTCGATATCATACGTTTCCGGTTTGTAGGTAAGACTTTCGTGAAGCATGTTTTCCAAATAGGTAAGCATGCCTCTTCTACCGGATTTAGCAAACTTCATGCTGACGAAAGCATCAAAGCCCACTCCGCAAGTACAGAAAAAAGGGATATCATTGATTTTGCCATAGTCCACACAACTGGTTACACCCATGTTGATGATATCAATTGCCCGTTTGGGATCCATGGGAATTTGTAAATGTCGTGCCAATCCGTTTCCGGAACCACAGGGTATGATACCCAAAGCTGCTTTTGTATGGACCAGGGAACGGCCAATCTCATTGATGGTACCATCGCCTCCGATAGCAACGACCATGAAAGCTCCTTCGGCGGCTGCAATGGATGCCAATTCAATGGCATGTCCGGCAAATTGAGTGGGAGTAACCTCAAAATCATATTTATTGCGGTCCACATATTTGTCAATCATCTCCAGGATAGACTTCTTGCTTTGAGTCCCGGATATAGGATTGACGATGAATGTTATTCTCTGTTTCTCCATGATGTTATCCCTTGATTCTATGTTTCCTATGTTTTGACGAATTGAGTGACAAAGGTATGTAAAAAAGCAATAGCAGGCAAGGACGTTTGTCCTGAAAAGGTTGCATTGTTACATTGGAGTGTCAGTTTATCTTGACAAGATACCTCACTCTTGTAAAAACGATAACTTTTTGGAAAAAAACCGATGAAGGACTTCCACGGATTTATATTTTTCTTATCTTTGCCCCTGTTTTTTAAGACTATAAGCAGAATTTCTTAAAAAACGAATCGGAATATTTAAGAAAAACAGAACAACGTAAGCACGAGGCTTACAGGTAAAAAAGAATATGGGATTATTACAAGACAAATTAGCGAAATATGACCTGCCGCAGCAAATTATGGCAAAGGGCGTATATCCTTACTTTAGATGTATTGAAAGTGGGCAGAACACGGAGGTGATGATGAGCGGTCACAAAGTCTTGATGTTTGGTTCAAACTCTTATCTGGGGTTGACAAACCATCCAAAGGTTATTGAGGCAGCTGTCGAAGCGACACGAAAATATGGTACAGGCTGTGCCGGCTCACGTTTCCTCAATGGTACATTGGACCTCCACTTGGCTTTGGAAAAGGAATTGGCTGAGTTTGTCGGTAAGGAAGAGGCTATTATCTATTCAACGGGTTTCCAGGTAAACTTGGGAGTCGTGTCATGCGTGACCGGACGTAATGACTACATCTTGTGTGATGAACTGGACCACGCCTCTATCGTGGAGGGACGACGTCTGTCATTTTCTACAGCTGCAAAATTTAAGCATAACGACATGGAGGACTTGGAACGTGAATTGCAGAAATGCAATCCAGAGTCCATTAAATTGATTGTAGTAGATGGCGTGTTCAGCATGGAAGGTGATATGGCAAATCTGCCTGAGATCGTACGTCTGAAGAAGAAATACAATGCAAGCATTATGGTCGACGAAGCACACGGACTGGGTGTGTTGGGACGTCAAGGTCGGGGAACCTGTGACCACTTTGGAGTAACCGATGATGTGGATCTCATTATGGGTACCTTCAGCAAATCGCTTGCTGCAATCGGTGGTTTCATCGCCTCTGATGCTTCGGTCATCAATTATCTTCGTCACAATTCTCGTTCGTATATTTTCAGCGCAAGTAATACGCCTGCAGCGACTGCTGCTGCCCGGGCAGCTCTCCACATCATGAAGACTGAGCCCGAACGCATCCAACATTTATGGGATGTAACGAACTATGCGCTGACAAGCTTCCGTCAGCTTGGCTTCGAAATAGGCAATACGTCGACTCCTATTATTCCGCTTTATGTACGTGATATGGATAAGACCTTCCAAGTGACTACGATGCTGTTTGAAGAAGGGGTATTTGTCAATCCGGTAGTTCCACCGGCTTGCTCGCCCAATGACACATTGATTCGTTTCTCTCTGATGGCTACCCATACAAAGGAGCAGGTGGACATTGCTATTGAGAAGCTGGTAAAATGCTTCAAGGCACTCGATATACCTTTGAATCCTGAAAAGTAACGAAGCTCTGCCTCTATTCGGCGTAGCTCTCAAGTAAAATAAAGACGCGGATGATGCGGAACTGTAAAACGGTCCGAGTCATCCGCGTTACGATTTTCTAGGCCCTGGATGTTAGATAAGATGCCGGGGGAGATACTTGAAATGAAGTAATAAGAATTAGAAAACATAGTACAGTATGAACAATTTTACATTTTATAGCCCTACCGAATTTGTCTTCGGGAAGGGTACAGAGATGCAGACTGGTGAATTGGTGCGTAAATACGGTGCTTCCAAAGTACTCATCGTATATGGAGGCGGCTCAGTCGTGCGTAGCGGACTTTTGGAACGCGTGAAGCAGACATTGGCGCAAACAGGGATACCCTGTCTCGAACTGGGCGGAGTGCAACCCAACCCAATTGATACCAAGGTTTATGAGGGTATAGACCTTTGCCGCCGTGAAGGCGTGGACTTCGTGCTCGCTGTAGGTGGTGGCTCTGTCATTGATACGGCGAAAGCAATTGCTGCCGGAGTGCCTTATGAAGGTGATTTCTGGGATTTCTACATTCAGAAGGCTACTGTAAGCTCCGCCTTAAAGGTAGCGGTCGTGTTGACAATCCCGGCAGCCGGTAGCGAAGGCTCGGGCAACTCTGTCATAACCAAAGTCAGCACCCTGCAGAAGATGAGTCTGCGCGCTCCCGAACTGTTGCGTCCTCGCTTTTCTATCATGAATCCTGAACTGACATTCACGCTTCCGCCCTATCAGACGGCAGCAGGTATTGTAGACATGATGGCACACATCATGGAACGTTATTTCACAAATACTGCTGATACCGAGATTGCGGATCGCCTGTGTGAAGGTACTCTGAAAGCCATTATTACCGAAGCACCTCGTGTCATGGCTGATCCGAAGGATTATGGGGCACGTGCCAATATCATGTGGAGTGGCATGATTGCACACAATGGAACCTGTGGTGTGGGCAATGAAGAGGACTGGGCTTCTCATTTCATGGAACACGAGATCAGCGCTTTATATGATGTCACTCACGGAGCAGGATTGGCTGTGATATTCCCGGCCTGGCTTACTTGGATGGCTTCGCATCATGTCGAGAAAGTCGCTCAGTATGCGGCTCGTGTCTGGGATGTCCCGGTTTCTGAAGACCTGAAGGCGATGGCTTTGGAAGGTGTGGCACGTTTGAAGTCTTTTTTTACTTCCATTGGCATGCCTGTCAATTTCGCCCAGTTGGGTGTAGAACATCCGGATATTGAGTTGTTGGTGGAGCACCTGCATGCCAATAAAGGGGAGCAGGTCGGATGTTACGTACGCTTGGGACGTAAAGAGACCCGGGAAATTTATGAACTGGCTCTTTAAGGGAGCTTTGAGTGACCGGGTATAAGTAGGTCGGACTCTATTTAGATAATTTGCATAAACAAACACAAGATGGAAACACTACATATAAATAAGGTGGAGGTACGTAACCTCCAAATGGAAGATTATGCCCAGTTGGCACAATCGTTTACGCGTGTCTATGCCGATAAGGATGTGTTTTGGACACGGGAGCAAATCAAGAAACTCATCACAATCTTTCCTGAAGGGCAGGTGGTGACGGTGGTTGACGACAAGATTGTGGGCTGTGCACTGTCAATCATCGTTGACTATGACATGGTGAAAGGAGATCATACGTATGCCAAGGTGACCGGCAATGAGACCTTTAATACACACAATCCGAAAGGGAACATCCTTTATGGTATTGAGGTCTTCATTCATCCGGACTATCGGGGATTGCGCTTGGCGCGCCGTATGTATGAGTACCGGAAGGAGCTTTGTGAAAAGCTGAATCTGAAGGCTATCATGTTTGGTGGACGCATACCCAACTATCATAAGTATGCCGACCACATGCGTCCGAAAGAGTATATAGAGAAAGTACGTTCACGTGAAATTTATGACCCGGTGTTGACCTTCCAGCTTTCCAATGACTTCCATGTACGTCGGGTCATGAAGAACTATCTGCCCAACGATGAAGAGTCAAAACATTGCGCGACCTTGTTGCAATGGGACAACATTTATTACCAGCCGCCTACGCAAGACTATGTAGACAAGAAGACAACTGTACGGATTGGACTGGTGCAGTGGCAGATGCGTTCTTATAATACATTGGATGATGTCTTTGAACAGGTTGAATTCTTCGTGGATGCTGTCTCGGACTACAAGAGCGATTTCGTCCTTTTCCCGGAATATTTCAACGCTCCTCTCATGGCGAAATACAATCACATGGGGGAGGCGCAGTCCATCCGTGCGCTTGCGAAGTATACCGAGGAGGTGCGGGAACGCTTTATCAATCTGGCGATCAGCTATAATATCAATATCATTACCGGCAGTATGCCTTATATCAAGGAAGACGGCTCGCTTTACAATGTTGGTTTCCTGTGCCGGCGGGATGGTAGTTATGAGATGTATGAAAAGGTTCACGTGACCCCGGACGAGATTAAGAGTTGGGGGTTGAGCGGTGGAAAAATGGTGAAGACCTTTGACACGGATTGTGCCAAGATTGGCGTGCTGATATGTTACGATGTGGAATTTCCTGAGTTGTCGCGTATCATGGCAGACCAAGGCATGCAGATTCTGTTTGTTCCCTTCCTGACCGACACGCAGAACGGCTATTCCCGAGTCCGCATTTGTGCTCAGGCACGTGCCATTGAGAATGAATGCTTCGTTGCAATAGCTGGTAGTGTGGGTAATCTGCCGCGTGTACACAATATGGATATCCAGTATGCCCAGTCCGGCGTGTTTACGCCATGCGACTTTGCGTTCCCGACCGACGGACGCCGTGCTGAGGCTACTCCGAATACGGAGATGATTCTTGTCTCGGATGTTGACCTTGACCTTTTGAGTGAACTTCATACCTATGGAAGTGTCCGCAACCTGCGTGACCGACGTAGCGACTTGTATGAACTCAAAGTGAAGATGAAAGTGTGATGGTCACTCTATTGGCATTGGTGTGCGGACTGGCTTTAGGCATCTTGATCGGTCTGTTTATTGAACGTGCCAAGTCCCGTCAGTTGCAGACAGCCTTGTCTCTGGCAGAGCGGGAACAGGCACGTCTGCAGGCTGTGGCTGAAGCGATGCGCGTGCAGAGCGAACAGGATGCCCGGCTACTGAAACAGGCAGAGGAAGAACGGCGGCAACAGGCGGAGGTGATGAAGTCGGAGTTCCGTAATCTGGCCAACGAGCTGCTCGAAGCAAAGACGGCTTCGCTCAAGCAAGCCAACGTCGAACAGCTGACTGCTGTACTTACGCCGTTGAAAGAGAATATCGAGCAACTAGGCAAGTCCGTGGTGGAAGGACGCATCGCGGGGGTGCAGCAGAAGGAGTCGGTCGAACATGCCATCCGCAACCTGATGGAGAAAGCCGAGCGGATAGGAGAGGATGCCGTAAACCTGACGAAGGCGTTAAAGGCCAATCCAAAGGTGCAGGGAGACTGGGGCGAGATGATTCTGGAGCGGATGCTGGAGGAGTCCGGTCTGAGGCGCGGCGAGGAATATTTCATCCAGGAGAACTGCACCACGGAAGATGGACGCAATGTGCGTCCCGATGTCATAGTCCGTTTTCCTGAGAAGCGCAGTGTGATTATAGACTCTAAGGTGTCATTTACGGCCTACGTGAATTACATCAACGCTGTCAGTCCCGATGAACAGGCTCAGGCATTGTCCGCCCATCTGCTGTCGATGCGTGAACATATCAACGAGCTGGCAGGGAAAGACTATTCGAAGGTCGTGAAGGATTCCATAGGCTATGTGCTTATGTTTGTTCCGAACGAGGGGGCATACATTGCGGCGCTGGAGAAAGACCGGGATTTGCTGAACTATGCCTATAAGAAGCGGATTATCCTGATCAGTCCGTCCAACCTGATGATGGCTCTTCAGCTGGCTTACAACTTGTGGCAGAGCGAAAGGCAGACACGCAATGTGGAGGAAATCATTCGGCGTGGCAATTTGCTTTACGAGAAGTTTGTCACTTTTGTAACGGCATTTGAGAAGCTTGGCAAGCAACTGGATGATACACGCCGTCAGTACGATCAGGCCTTTGGGACCTTGGCTCGTGGCAATGGAAATATCATCGTGAGCTTCCATAAGCTGAAAGAACTGGGCTTGACACCGAAGAAGGATATTCCTCCGACGGTGATGGAAAAGACGGAAAACGACCTGATAGAGTAAATGAAGATGCCCGTTCTGGCGGAGCTGGGGGAAGAAGATTGTTGGAAACTCCCCGTGGCAGTCCAGAGCGGGCATCTTTTATTGGATGGCTGTTGCTGAGTGTTACTTCAGTTTGCTGAGCCCCTTTTTTACTTCCTTCAAGGCGGTTACCCAGTCCGTGTCAAGACTGAATGGGGTGATGTAGTTGGGGTCATTGATAAACGAGCCAATGGTCTCGACATCTTTATCGTTGAAGAACGGATGTTCCGCACTGGTTGTGATGAACAGTTCGATTCCCTTGCGACGCAACTCGGTATCCTTGGTCTGGCTCATCCAGGCAATGAAGTCCGTGACATAGGCCTGCATGGCTAAAGCCTGGTCGTCGAGGATCTTATATTGTGCAGCATTTTCAGGCTTGGCCTGTGACTTCATGTAGTTGAGCGCAGTGAAATAGAAGTAGTTTATTTTCGTATTGTAGTCATTCACATCGTTTGTGTTAACCACATGTGAGGCCTTCTCCAACAAGGTGTTGAATACTTCCTGCCCCTGCATGTAACTGGCAGAAAGCAACAAGGCTGCCGATAAAATCCATTTTTTCATAGTTGTAATGTTCTTTTGATGAATTGTTAAGGGTAAGGTATCCTTTCACGTCTCGGACAGACAGGCTAGGATGCATTATCCGATGCCAAAGCTACGCCTTTTTGAAAAAAAAGACAAATAAATAGTGGGGAACTATGGAGCATACCTTCAAATCGCGTACTTTTGTGTGTAAATATAACCCTAATATATCAAGGACTATGAAATACAATGAAATCGGTAAGACCGGCATGAAGGTGTCGAGTCTGAGTTTTGGCGCATCTTCTCTGGGTGGCGTGTTCCATGAAATCAACGAAGGCAGAGCTTTGGAAGCTGTATATACGGCGGTAGATAAAGGAATGAACTTCATCGATGTTTCTCCCTATTATGGTCATTATAAAGCTGAGACGGTCCTGGGAAAGGCCTTGCAGCATATTGACCGGAAGAAATATTATCTCTCGACAAAGGTCGGACGTTATGGAAAGGATGGGGTCAACCTGTGGAACTATTCAGCACAACGTGCCAAGGAGAGTGTATATGAGAGCTTGGAGCGTCTGCACATCGACTATATAGACTTGATTAATGTGCATGATGTGGAGTTCTCCAACATGTTCCAAGTAATCAATGAGACCTTGCCGGCTCTTTGTGAGTTGCGCGATGAGGGAGTGGTGAAGCATGTGGGTATCACCGACCTGCAACCGGAGAACCTCCAGTTTGTCATCGACCGGGTGCCGGAAGGTACGGTGGAGAGTGTCTTGTGCTTCTGCCATTATTGCCTGAACGATGACCTCTTGAACGATTACTTCGATTACTTTGAAAGCAAAGGCATCGGCATCATCAATGCATCGCCTTTCTCCATGGGCTTGTTGTCCAAACGTGGTGTACCGGCTTGGCATCCGGCACCCAAGGCACTGGTGGAGGCTTGCCGGCGTGCGACTGAACATTGTGAGGCAAAAGGCTATCCTATCGAGAAACTGGCTGTGCAGTATGCGGTAAGCAATCCCCGAATCGCGACGACACTGTTCAGCTCTGCCAATCCCGACAATGTCTTGAAGAACATCGCTTATGTGGAAGAGCCTATTGACTGGGAACTGGTGAAAGAGGTGCAGGACATCATTGGAGACCAGAAGCGGGTAGGCTGGGCTAACTCATAACTTTTGCGAATCTAAAACTGGAAATCGATGGATTTTAAGATTATAGATGCTCATTCCCACTTGTGGCTCAAGCAGGACACCGTGGTGAATGGGCTTCCCATTCGTACGTTGGAGAATGGGCGCTCGGAGTTCATGGGGGAGATACGTCAGATGTTGCCGCCATTCATGATTGACGGACGGAACAGTGCGGAAGTCTTCCTCTCCAACATGGATTATGCCCAGGTGTCGGCAGCTGTGGTGACACAGGAGTTCATTGACGGCATACAGAACGATTACCTTTGGGACGTTGTGACGCGCTATCCGGACCGCTTCTTTGTGTGCGGTATGTGCGAGTTCCGCCGTCCCGGTTTCCTGAAGGAAGCCCGTCGGCTGATTGAACAGGGTTTTAAAGCCATTAAAATACCTGCCCATCGCCTGCTTCTTCCGGAAGGGAGAATCATGCTGAACTCACCGGAAATGATGTCGATGTTCCACCTGATGGAGGACAACGATGTCCTGTTGTCCATTGATATGGCGGACGGGGAGACACAGGTCGGAGAGATGAAGGAAGTGATTGCCGAATGTCCCCGCCTGCGTATCGCAATCGGACATTTCGGAATGGTGACCACCGATGGGTGGACCGAACAAATCAAGCTGGCGCGTCATCCCGGAGTCATGATTGAATCCGGAGGCATCACCTGGTTGTTTAACAGTGAATTCTATCCTTTCCGGGGGGCTGTCCGTGCCATTCGCGAGGCTGCGGACCTGGTGGGGATGGACAAGCTGATGTGGGGCTCGGACTATCCGCGTACCATCACGGCTATTACCTATCGGATGTCGTATGACTTTGTCCTGAAATCGGATGAGCTGACGGAAGAAGACAAAGCCTTGTTCCTGGGCCGTAATGCAGAGCGCTTCTACGGCTTCAAGCGGCTGGTCGATTTGCCTTACATCAAGAATATGTCTGAGTAAACGTTTACGCAAACACAACGCACATGAAAAAGAATACATATCTAATCCCTTTGTCACTCATCTTCTGCCTCTTCTTCCTGTGGGCCATCAGCAGCAACCTGCTGCCCACCATGATACGGCAGCTGATGAAGACCTGTGAGCTGAACACGTTCGAAGCTTCGTTCACGGAGACGTTCTACTGGTTGGCTTATTTCATTTTCCCCATTCCCATAGCGATGTACATGAAGCGCTACAGCTATAAGTCGGGCATCATCTTCGGACTGGTGCTGGCTGCCTGCGGTGGTTTGCTGTTCATACCGGCTGCCATGATCAAGGAATATTGGGCCTATCTGGGCATCTTCTTCATTATTGCTACGGGTATGTGCTTTCTTGAGACGGCTGCCAACCCCTATGTGACCGCTCTCGGCGACCCGGCGACAGCGCCGCGTCGGCTGAACCTGGCACAGTCGTTCAACGGACTGGGTGCCTTCATTGCAGCCATGTTTCTGAGTAAACTCGTGCTGAGCGGTGACACCTATACCCGGGAGACGCTTCCGCTGGACTATCCCGGCGGGTGGGAAGGATATATCCAGATGGAGACCGACTCCATGAAACTGCCTTACCTCATCCTGGCAGCCCTGCTCATCGTGATTGCCGTGGTCTTTGTCTTCTCCCGTCTGCCTAAAATCAAGGAGGGAGACCATGTGGAGGGCGAGGTGACCGACAGGAAAGAGAAGCTGATAAACTTCAAGGTGCTCCGCCGTTCGCACCTGCGTTGGGGAGTCATAGCCCAATTCTTCTACAATGGCGGACAGACGGCTATCAACAGCCTGTTCCTGGTCTATTGCTGCACGTACGCAGGGTTGTCGGAAGACGTGGCTACGACCTTCTTCGGATTCTACATGCTGGCGTTCCTGGTCGGCCGATGGGTCGGCACGCTGCTGATGGTGCGTTTCCGTCCGCAGGACATGCTGCTGGTGTATGCACTTGCCAATGTGGTTTTGTGCCTGGTGGTAGTCTGCAACGGAGGAACTGTCGGGCTCTATGCCATGCTGGCAATCTCCTTCTTCATGTCCATCATGTATCCGACGCAGTTCTCGCTGGCGTTGAAAGACCTGGGAGCAGACACGAAGAGCGGGTCGGCTTTCCTTGTGATGGCCATCGTGGGAAATGCCTGTCTGCCTCAGCTGACGGCCTATTTCATGCACGTCAATCCTGCCGTTTACTATACGGCGTATCTCGTGCCTCTCGTTTGTTTTGCCTTCTGTGCCTATTACGGATGGAAGGGTTATAAAGTAATTGACTGAACACATATTCATACGAACAAAATGAAAGCAGTAAAGATTACAGCCACTGAAGAAATGCAGGTGGTTGACATTGAAAAGCCGGTGCTCAAGTCCGGTGAAGTATTGGTAAAACTCAGTTATGTAGGTTTCTGTGGTTCGGACCTCAACACCTTCCTCGGACGTAATCCGATGGTGAAGATGCCGGTCATCCCCGGTCATGAGATTGGAGCCGTGATTGCCGAAGTCGGTGCTGATGTACCCGACACCTTGAAGCCGGGCATGGTGGTTACCATCAATCCTTATACCAATTGTGAGAAATGTCCTTCGTGCCGCAATCATCGTGCCAATGCCTGCCAGCACAACGAGACGTTGGGCGTGCAACGTGACGGAGCCATGCGCGAGTACCTGGCTGTCCCCTGGACAAAGATTATTCCAGCGGAAGGCATCTCACCGCGCGACTGCGCATTGATTGAGCCGATGAGCGTTGGTTTCCATGCCGTGTCACGTGGTCAGGTGACCGACATCGACACGGTCATGGTGATCGGTTGTGGCATGATTGGTGTGGGAGCCATTGTCCGTGCTTCGCTGCGCGGCGCTACCGTGATTGCGGTAGACCTGGATGATGAGAAGCTTGCGTTGGCAAAGGAGCTGGGCGCAGCCTATACCATCAATTCCAAGACGGAGGATGTACACGCCCGTCTGCAAGCCATCACCGACGGAGCCGGTCCCGATGTAGTCATCGAGGCAGTCGGCAGCCCCGTGACATACGTGACGGCAGTGAACGAGGTGGCATTTACCGGACGGGTTGTATGCATCGGTTATGCCAAGTCGGAAGTGTCGTTCCAGACAAAGTACTTTGTACAGAAGGAACTGGATATCCGCGGCTCGCGCAACGCTTTGCCTGAAGATTTCCGTGCCGTGATTCGTTACATGCGCCAAGGCGTATGCCCGGTAGACAAGCTTGTCAGCTGTGTGGCAGAACCGGAAGGAGCATTGAAGGCCATGCAGGATTGGGCGGCAGCCCCGGCAAAGGTGTTCCGTGTGCTCGTGAAGTTTTAAACGGACGGAACAGGATTGATACAAAGGCCTTGCTGTCCCTCGCGGACAAGCATAGGATAAGCCCGGTCAAGTGCCGGGCTTTATTTTGTATAAGTGCCGCTTTAATGGACCAAAGTATTATACTTAGGCCCCCTAAGTATTATACTTTGGCAGCCTAAGTATAATACTTTGGTCTGTATAAGCCGGGCTTGTATCGAGCTGTTCCCCTATATGGAGAATGTATAAGCCTGCCTTTGTACGGCAGTCTTCGCAATAAAGACACGGAAGTACAGTAGTTCCCCCTTGTTCCTGTTCGGATGGAGGATGGCTGTACTTCCGTGTCTTTTTATTTGTCCAGGTATAAATCTCGGGTGAGTTCCCGGTAGGCTTCCGTGTAAATCCCCGGTTGGGTCGCGATGACCAGTTCGTCCGTTATGACTTCCGCCGGAACAGACTTGCCGAAAGCCAGCAGCACCCGTTTGGGTTGCGCCCGACTCAAGGTGCGTACGTTGGTGCGGCGATGCAGATAGAGCCCTCTCCCCGCTGCATTCACAATAAAGTCCGTAGCGGAATCGGACGGGATAATGACTGAAAATTCCCCTCCGTCAGCCAGTAGCAGGCACACACCTTGCAACAGTTCTGCGTAGGAGAGGCTGTCCGTGTGTCGTGCCTGGGTGCGTGCTTCCGAGGGACTGTGCAGCGAACTGTTGAAGAAGGGAGGGTTGGATACGATGATGTCGAACGGGGGGGATACCCGGGTGGCATACTGCCGTATGTCGGCTTCCACGACCTCGATGCGTGCAGCCCAGGGACTGTTCCGGACATTCTCCGTCGCCTGTAAGGCAGCTTCCCGGTCCAGTTCAACCGCTGTGATACGGGCATCGGGAACCCGTTGTGCCAGGATGAGAGCAATCAGCCCCGTCCCCGTACCGATGTCGAGTATGGAGCAGCCCTGTCCCGTCCGTGTCCAGGCACCCAGCAACACGCCGTCGGTCCCTACTTTCATGGCACACCGGTCATGAAACACTGTGAATTGTTTGAATTGGAAATAGGAGTTGGACATAATGTCTGCAAAGATAAAATACATTTCAATATATTTGTTCATCATTCTTAATTCTTCATCAAAGAGTTGCCCTTCTTTGAAAGTATACGTAAATTTGCAACCACTTTGCGCTTATGTGAAAGGCGCATATTAAAACACTTGACAAGACGAACAATGATTAAAAGAAGATTTAGCGAATTGGACGACACTCACGAACAGGAAAGTTCGTTTTCTCTGATTGCCGATTTTGATGGTAATGAAGAACAATTGTTTGAGGAAGAGATTGATAAGTGCCTGCCTATTTTGCCGCTACGCAATATGGTGTTGTTCCCGGGAGTAGTGCTTCCCGTTGCCATAGGACGTAAGTCCTCTCTCCGTCTTATAGACCATGCATACAAGAAAGGAAAGACCATCGGTGCAGTGTGTCAGCTGCGTCCCGAGGTGGAGCGTCCGGGACTGGAAGACTTGTATCCCATAGGCGTTGTAGCAAAGATTGTGCGTGTGTTCGAAATGCCAGACCAGACAACCACCGTCATTCTGCAAGGTATGCAGCGTTTCCAACTGCTGGAAGTGCATGATGCTCCCAAAGAGAATTTCCTGCTCGGCACAGTCAGCCAGCTGCAAGAGAGCTTCCCTGAAAAAGGAGACATGGAGTTCAAGGTGCTGGTGGATACTTGCAAGGACCTTACCGTGCAGTTCATCAAGAATGCCGATAACATACAGGCTGAAGCAGCTTTTGCAATCAAGAACATCAACAGCCAGATGTTCCTTATCAACTTCATCTGTGCCAATCTGCCACTGAGTGTGGAGGAGAAGGAACAACTGCTCAAGGAAGATTCTTTGCAGGACCGTGCTTACCGCCTCTTGGGTTATCTGAAGCGTGAGGTGAAGCTTGCCGAGCTGAAGGCCAACATTCAGATGCGTACCAAGGAAGACCTGGACCAGCAACAGCGCGAATACTTCCTCCAGCAGCAGATGAAGAACATCCAGGATGAGCTGGGGGGAAATCCGCAGGACCAGGACCTGGCTGAATTGCAGCAGCGAGCCTCCAAGAAGAAATGGAATGAGGAAGTCCGCCGTGCGTTCGAACGGGAATTGTCCAAGTTGGAACGCACCAATCCGCAGTCTCCGGATTACAATGTGCAACTCAATTACCTGGAGACTCTGCTCAGTCTCCCCTGGAATGAATATACGACCGACAATCTGAACCTGTCGCACGCAGAGAAGGTGCTGAACAAGGACCACTACGGACTGGAGAAGGTGAAGGAGCGTATCCTGGAGCATCTCGCCGTCCTGAAGCTGCGCGGTGACTTGAAGTCGCCCATCATTTGCCTGTATGGTCCTCCGGGAGTCGGAAAGACTTCGCTCGGACGTTCCATTGCCGCAGCCCTTGGACGTAAGTATGTGCGTGTGTCCTTGGGAGGACTCCATGATGAGTCGGAGATTCGCGGTCACCGGCGTACGTATATTGGTGCGATGCCGGGTCGTATTATCAAGAACCTGATGAAGGCAGGCTCATCCAACCCCGTGTTTATCCTGGACGAGATAGACAAAGTGAGTCAGGCTACCGTCAATGGAGACCCGTCGTCTGCCCTTCTGGAGGTCTTGGACCCGGAACAGAACAATGCTTTCCATGATAACTTCCTGGATATCGATTACGATTTGTCGAAAGTGATGTTCATCGCTACGGCAAATAACCTGAACACCATTCCGGCTCCCTTGCTTGACCGTATGGAGCTGATTGAAGTGAGCGGTTACATCACGGAAGAGAAGATAGAGATTGCACGCCGTCACCTGATTCCCAAAGAAATGGAGAACGTGGGCATGGACAAGCAACATGCAGTGAAGTTGCCCAAGGCTACCATTGAAGCAATCATTGAATCATATACCCGTGAGTCCGGAGTGCGTGAACTGGAAAAGAAAATCAGCAAGGTCTTCCGTAAACTGGTGCGCAGCTATGCGACTCATGGTTCCTATCCGATGGCAGAGGTAAAGCCCGCCAACCTGAAAGAGCTTCTGGGAGCTCCGGAATATACCCGTGACAAGTATCAGGGGAATGACTATGCCGGTGTTGTTACTGGCTTGGCATGGACTGCAGTAGGTGGAGAAATCCTGTTCGTGGAAACCAGCGTCAGCCGTGGTAAAGGCGGACGTCTTACGCTGACCGGTAACCTGGGTGATGTCATGAAAGAGTCAGCCATGTTGGCTTTGGAGTACATCAAGGCGCATGCACCGCTGCTCGACATAGACCCTGAAGTCTTTGAAAATTGGAATATTCATGTCCACGTGCCTGAGGGAGCAATCCCGAAGGACGGTCCGTCGGCCGGCATCACGATGGCGACCTCCCTGGCATCCGCGTTGACCCAACGTAAGGTAAAGAGCAATCTTGCCATGACCGGTGAGATCACCCTGCGGGGACGCGTATTGCCTGTTGGTGGAATCAAGGAGAAGATTCTGGCTGCCAAGCGTGCGGGAATCAAGGAGATTATCCTCTGTTCCGACAACCGGAAGGACATTGAAGAGATTCCCGCCATATACCTGAAGGGACTTACATTCCATTATGTAACGGATGTGAAAGAGGTGTTCCGTCTGGCACTGACCGATGAGAAGGTGGCTGATGCCATTGATTTTACCATTACTCCAGCAAAGAAAGACGAATGAAATTTGAACTGCAACATACCGACCCCCGGAGTCAGGCACGAGCCGGACTAATCACGACTGCCCACGGACAGATTAAGACCCCCATCTTCATGCCTGTTGGTACACTGGGCAGTGTCAAGGGAGTTCATCTGTATGAACTGAAGGAAGACATTGAGGCGCAAATCATCCTGGGCAATACCTATCACCTCTATCTGCGTCCCGGACTGGAGGTGCTCGAACGTGCCGGAGGCCTCCACAAGTTTAATGGCTTTGACCGTCCGATGCTGACAGACAGCGGTGGCTTCCAGGTCTTTTCCCTCTCCGGGATACGTAAATTGCGTGAAGAAGGAGCAGAGTTCCGTTCACACATTGACGGCTCGAAACATTTCTTCACGCCGGAAAAGGTGATGGACATCGAGCGTGTTATCGGCGCCGATATCATGATGGCATTCGATGAATGTCCTCCGGGAAATTCCGATTATGCCTATGCCAAAAAGTCTTTAGGCCTGACGCACCGGTGGCTTGACCGTTGCATAACCCGTTTCAATGAGACGGAGCCGAAATACGGTTACCAACAGTCACTTTTTCCCATTGTGCAAGGTTGTGTTTATCCGGATTTACGGCGTCAGTCTGCCGAGTTTGTCGCTTCCAAGGAATGCGACGGCAATGCCATCGGAGGATTGGCAGTGGGAGAGCCGACGGAGAAAATGTATGAGATGATAGAGATTGTCAATGAGATTCTGCCCACTGACAAGCCTCGTTATCTGATGGGAGTAGGGACACCTGTCAACATTCTTGAAGGCATCGAACGCGGTGTGGACATGTTCGATTGTGTGATGCCAACCCGTAATGGACGTAATGCCATGCTGTTTACCAAAGACGGTATCATGAACATGCGCAACAAGAAATGGGAAATGGACTTTTCACCGATTGAGGCTGATGGTGCTTCCCGTGTGGACACGCTCTATACGAAAGCCTATTTGCGTCACCTGTTCCATGCACAAGAGCTATTGGCCATGCAGATTGCTTCGATACACAATCTGGCTTTCTACTTGTGGCTGGTAGGCGAAGCCCGTCGGCACATCATTGCGGGAGATTTCTCCACATGGAAGGCTACCATGGTGAAACGGCTGTCTACCAGACTCTAATTAATCCTTCTTTACACTGAGACTATGCGACTGCAACTAAAAAACATTTTCAAAGGGAGGCTGCTTAAGCGACTTGATATTTACATCATCAAGAAGTTCTTGGGTACTTATTTCTTTGCCATTGCCCTCATTATATCAATTGCTGTGGTATTTGATATGAATGAGAATCTTGACAAGTTTACAGATAAGGGAGCTTCTTGGTATGCCATCATTACCCAGTATTATCTGAACTTTATCCCTTACTTTTCCAACTTGTTCAGTCCGTTGTTCGTTTTCATCTCTGTCATTTTCTTTACCTCCAAGTTGGCCGAGAACTCAGAAATCATAGCCATGTTCTCTACGGGAATGAGTTTCAAGCGGCTCATGCGCCCATACATGATTTCAGCCGGACTCATTGCCGTGCTGACCTACTTTCTGGGAGCTTTCATTATCCCCCAGGGAAGTGAGATTCGTCTGAACTTTGAGGACCAATATAAAAAGAAGAAGAAAGTCGACTATGTGCATAACGTACAGATGGAAGTGGCAGATGGTGTCATCGCATATATTGAACGTTATGAGGACTATAACAAGACCGGATACCGTTTCTCCCTTGACAAGTTTGTAGACAAGAAGCTGGTATCTCACCTCACAGCCCGACGGGTTGTCTATGATACCCTCAGTACAAACAAGGAACAGTGGCAGTTGTGTGACTACATGATACGTGAATTGGATGGTACTCGCGAAATTATCACACGCGGAGAGAAGCTGGATACGGTACTGCATATTCAGCCACGGGATTTTCTCATTTCCAAAGGTCAGCAGGAAACCATGACAAGTCCTGAACTGCGTTCGTACGTACAACGACAGAAGGAGCGGGGCTTTGCCAATATCAAGGAGTTCGAGATCGAATATCACAAGCGCATTGCCATGTCATTCGCATCATTTATCCTGACAACAATCGGTCTGTCACTCTCCTCACGCAAGACCAAGGGAGGTATGGGACTGCATTTGGGCGTCGGGCTGGCCCTCAGTTTCTCCTACATCCTCTTTCAGACCATTTCGGCAACTTTTGCTGTCAATGCCAATCTTCCGCCCGTTATCGCCGTCTGGATTCCGAATGTTCTCTACGCCGGGATAGCGGTTTATCTCTATCGGAAGGCTCCGAAATAGGCATGTTCAATGATTTGGAGAAGCACACTAAATGAAGTATATTTGCAGCCAAATTAGTAATAAATGTATATGATCAGGAATGCAGAGACACAAAGCGACAGAATGGATAAAGCCGATTCTGTAGCTCTGTGTCTTTGTGTTTCATAAATCTTTCGAAATACCCATTCATGAAGAATATAAGAAACTTTTGCATTATTGCGCACATTGACCATGGTAAATCCACGTTGGCCGATCGTTTGTTGGAATACACCAATACGATACAGGTGACCGAAGGGCAGATGCTCGATGACATGGATTTGGAGCGCGAACGTGGCATTACCATCAAGAGCCATGCCATTCAGATGGAGTATGTTTATAAAGGTGAGAAATACGTGCTTAACCTTATTGATACTCCGGGACACGTGGACTTTTCATACGAGGTTTCCCGTTCCATTGCTGCTTGCGAGGGGGCTCTCCTCATTGTTGATGCCACGCAGGGTGTGCAGGCGCAAACCATATCCAATCTGTATATGGCCATAGAGCATGACCTGGAGATTATTCCCGTCATTAATAAGTGCGACATGGCAAGCGCGATGCCTGATGAGGTCGAGGATGAAATCGTCGAGTTGTTAGGCTGTCGACGGGATGAGATTATCCGTGCTTCAGGTAAGACCGGAATGGGTGTTGAAGAGATTCTGCAGGCAGTCATAGAACGCATTCCACATCCGGAAGGTGATGAAGAGGCTCCGTTGCAAGCTTTGATTTTTGACTCCGTTTTCAATTCGTTCCGTGGAATCATAGCCTATTTCAAGATAGAGAACGGCATTATCCGGCAAGGGGATAAGGTGAAATTTTTCAATACGGGGAAAGAGTATGATGCGGATGAAATCGGCGTCCTGAAGATGGACATGATACCTCGTAAGGAACTGCGTACCGGTGATGTCGGTTATATCATATCCGGTATTAAGACCTCCAGGGAGGTAAAAGTCGGTGATACGATAACTCATATAGCGCGTCCCTGTTCAGAGGCTATTGCCGGGTTTGAAGAAGTGAAGCCGATGGTGTTTGCAGGTGTATATCCTATAGAAGCGGAAGACTTCGAAGACCTCCGTTCCTCGTTGGAGAAGCTTCAGCTGAACGATGCTTCGCTCACTTTCCAGCCCGAGTCATCACTGGCTTTGGGATTCGGCTTCCGCTGCGGCTTTTTGGGATTGCTTCACATGGAGATTGTGCAGGAACGTCTGGACCGTGAGTTTGATATGAATGTGATTACAACGGTTCCCAACGTATCATATCGTATCTTTGATAAGCAGGGAGGCATGAAGGAGGTGCATAATCCTGGCGGTATGCCCGATCCTACGCTGATTGACCATATCGAGGAGCCTTATATCGCAGCCTCGATTATTACCACCACCGACTATATTGGCCCCATTATGACTCTTTGTCTGGGTAAACGAGGGGAGTTGGTGAAGCAAGAGTACATTTCGGGCAACCGGGTGGAGCTGCATTACAAGATGCCTTTAGGCGAGATTGTGATTGACTTCTATGACAAGCTGAAGAGCATTTCCAAGGGCTATGCTTCCTTTGATTATCATCCCTGTGGCTTCCGTCCTTCAAAATTGATCAAGCTTGATATTTTGCTCAATGGAGAACCCGTGGATGCGTTGTCCACACTGACTCATGTAGACAATGCGTATGAACTGGGACGTCGGATGTGTGAGAAGCTGAAAGAGCTTATTCCGCGACAGCAGTTTGAAATTGCCATTCAAGCGGCTATTGGTGCCAAGATTATAGCTCGTGAGACAATCAAGGCCGTGCGTAAGGATGTGACGGCAAAATGCTATGGCGGTGATGTTAGCCGCAAGCGTAAACTGTTGGAAAAACAAAAGCGCGGAAAGAAGCGTATGAAGCAGATTGGTAATGTAGAAGTTCCCCAAAAGGCCTTCCTCGCAGTCTTGAAACTTGATTGAGAGAAGACGGGAACAAATCTATGATAAACAATAAACGCGGTTGATACAGAATAAAGCTGATGGCTGTCTGTTTCAACCGCGTTATTAGTATATTTTATTCCTTTCAAGGAATCTAAAGTTGTCCGGAGCGGACTCTACTCAGTGTTTCCGGAGTCATTTGCAGCAAGGATGCGATATAGACCAGGGGAGCCCGTTTGACAATCTCGGGATAATTCTCCAGCAATCTCTTGTAACGGACATTGGACGGTTCAAAGCGTAGCAAGTCAGCTTTGCGCTGTGATTCCACCAATGAGAACTCCAGGATAGAGCGGTAGAGCAGTTCAAGGTCGTACGATTCCGCGGTAATACGTTGTAGATCGTCATACGCAATTCCCCATACGGCGGAATTCTCCAAGGCTTCTACAACCAGATTGGATGGTACGCGTCGTAAGAAGCTTTCCAAACACATGACTACTTCATTGTCGCAAGCGAGGTGCTCAGTCAGCTCTTTGTTGTATTTGAAGTAGTATTGTCTTAGCAAGCCTTTTTCCACATAAAATAAATAGTTCTGCACTTGGCCTTCTTCCAACAGCTTAGTGCCCTTTCTGGTCTTAAAAGGGACGATGACTTCAGCCAATCTTTCCAAACAGGGCACAGGAAGTGTATGGTATTTTTTAGCCAACAGTCTTGCTATTTCACGTTTTTTCTCCATAATGATTTTCGAGTATGATACTGCTTGAGTCAATCAGTTACCGAGATCTGTTAGTTCCTGCCGATAGCACAATGTCAAAATTTGCCTTTTGAGCAATTTTTTTTCTCCTGTGTTAATCATACATTTCTACTTGTTGGTAGATAGACAGGATGGTCAAGCAGCATTAGATGTGTATTATATGTCGTTTTAGTCTAGCAAATGTAGATATAATTTTTGAGTTTCTCGTGAGGTTTTGAACGAAACTTTTATGTTTGCCTGTAGCAGAATGCGTGTGGTAGACTTTATCTCCAGAGTATTGCAATGCCATGATTGGTTCTTTTCCCAGTATGTTTGTTCTGATTATTTTGTTTGTAACTCTGAAAAATATTTTACTAATACATAATCTATATGCAGATAAACTAGGCATAAATCAGACTCTTACGAAGATATTCCTTTCACAGATTTTCTATATCATGCTGATATTGTGCAAAGTCTATTGGCTTTATGATGGTATCTCCATGAGCCAGCAGGTCAATGTCTATATGGATGGTTTCATGTTCCTTATCATCCGGACGGCGTCCGCAGAAACGTTCCATGACTTTCAGGGCGGCACGTACTTCGTCAGCATCCTGGTCTGTTGTGAAACGTGCAATACGATTATAAAAAGGAGAATGATTGTGGTGCATACCGATAGGCTCAGTCTCTTTGATAGGGGAGAAGGTGATATTGGGATAGGCACGTACCAGTAAGTTATAAGCCTGTTGAAGATGATGGGAGGCATCCGTATTCGAACCCAGACTGATAATGCAATGTACTTCTTTCATCGTATGTTAAGATTGTTGTGTTTTATTCGACCAATTTATGGAGCAAAATAAACATTTTATGTTAGGAGCTCCAAGGAATGTTCCGTATATTTGCATGGTGACTGGTTGTCATAGATGTGTCTAAGACAACTGATATCTTTCCAATTAAAATCTTTTAGTATGAAATTTTTAGGAATTATTCCCGCACGATATGCCTCGACTCGTTTCCCCGGGAAACCTTTGGCGAAATTGGGAGGCAAACCGATGATTGAGCGTGTCTATGAACAGGTCAGCGGGCAAGTAGATGACGTCTATGTAGCTACTGATGATGAACGTATCGAACAAACAGTCAAGTCTTTTGGCGGACAAGTCGTCATGACGTCTCCGGATCACCGCAGTGGAACAGACCGTTGTTATGAAGCTTTTACCCATGTTGGGGAGGGCTTTGATGTTGTCATCAATATCCAAGGTGATGAGCCTTTTATTCAGGCAGAACAGTTAGCTGCGTTAAAAGCTTGTTTTGAGGATGAACGTACACAGATAGCCACCTTGGTCAAGCCCTTTACCGTAGCCGATGGGCTCCCGGCTCTAGAGAATCCGAATTCACCGAAAGTGGTCGTTGATGCAGCGATGCATGCACTCTATTTCAGTCGCTCAGTGATTCCTTACTTGCGGAATTGTCCCAAGGAAGAATGGCTGTCTTCTCATACTTTTTACAAACATATCGGGCTGTATGCTTATCGTGTTGAAGCATTGAAGTCTATCACATCATTGCCCCAGTCGCAGCTCGAACTTGCTGAGTCTCTTGAACAATTACGCTGGCTGGAAAACGGTTATACGATAAAAGTCGGAATCAGTTCAATAGAGACTATAGGTATTGATACTCCCGAAGATTTGGTCAAAGCAGAAGAATATTTGAAGAAGCATGGCATTAGATAGAACTCAGCAGCCACTTGTCCGTCCCATGGCACCGTTTGTCATTCCTGAACCAGTGGAACATCGGATGCCCAATGGAATCCCAGTGCATGTATTTCGGGCAGGTGAAGAGGAAGTAGTACGTTTGGATATTATGCTTCGTGGCGGTATTTGGGAACAGAGCCAGCCCCTTCAGGCGACTTTTACCAGTCGTATGTTGCGTGAGGGGACGAAACGCTTTTCTTCTGCTGACATTGCGGAGCAGCTCGACTACTATGGGGCATGGTTGGATGTTTCAGCTTCCATGAATTATTCATTTGTCACGCTGTATACACTTACCAAGTATTTTGCACCCACTCTTGCACTGGTGACTTCGATGCTGACGGAGCCCTTGTTCCCTGAAAAGGAATTTCAAGTAGTAGTTGATGGTAATCGGCAGCAATACTTGGTGAACCGTGAGAAAGTGGACGTCATTGCCCGTAGAAAATTAAATCAGCTTCTTTTCGGACTTTCCCATCCATGCGGTCGCTATGCAGAGCTGGAGGATTATGACCGTTTGACAACCGAAGCTTTGCGCACGATGCATCGTCGTTATTACAATATTCATAATTGCATCTGCTATTTGTCTGGTCATGTGACCGATGAAATATTGCATGTGCTTGACGAAGAACTGGGAGCGGAAGCTTGGGGAGATGGCGAAAAGGCTTTGCCGATTACTGACATACTTCCTCCTTCGAACACTGTTCAAACACTGTTTGTAGAACGTTCGGATGCGATGCAAAGTGCTATTCGTATGGGGTGCTTCTCTATAGATTGTACCCATCCTGATTATTTGAAGACACGTTTGTTGATTACTCTCTTTGGAGGCTATTTCGGCAGTCGCCTCATGAAGAATATCCGGGAGGATAAAGGTTATACTTATGGCATAAGTTCCGGGATGGTAGCGTATCCATTTCGCAATATGATCGTTGTCAGTACCCAAGCGGCGAATGAATATGCCCGTTCGGTTGTAACAGAAGTCGGACGCGAGATTGATAGACTCCAGCAAGAACGGGTAGCTGATGAGGAACTTACAATGGTGAAAAACTACACGATGGGGGATATGTGCCGAAGCTATGAGAGTCCGTTTTCACTGGCAGATGCCTATATATTCCTTGAAACGGCAGGACTTCCCAGAGATTTCTTTCGCCGCTCCCAAGAGGCTGTCTTGGATGCAACAGCTGACGAATTGCGCGATTTAGCTTGTAAATATTTGCGTAAAGAAAGCTTTACGGAGGTGATAGCTGGTAAAAAATGTGCAGAAGAGTTTGCTACATAGGGTTGAAAAGTGAAAGAAAACTTAATGGAACTTGTCCGATAAAATGGAATCTGCTACTTTTGAACGACAATCTCAAATCAACAGACAATGCTCATGAAGAAAAAATACATTCTCTATGCATTCTTTATTTTTGCCATGCCATTAGTCGGCAATGCTCAAATCAAAATAGGTAATTATACATTTAAGGATGGCGGTGAATATACCGGTGAACTGAAAAGCCGAAAGCCTAACGGAAAAGGTAAGACCGTCTTTAAAAATGGTGACACCTATGAAGGCGAGTATGTCAAAGGGTTGCGCGAAGGATATGGAATCTATGTAAAGAAAGACGGTGAACGCTACGAAGGGAATTGGTACCAAAACGTACGTCATGGAAAAGGCATCAAATATTTTAACAATAACAATCGTTACGAGGGCATGTGGTATGCTGACCACCAGCATGGGCAAGGAACGATGTATTACTATAACGGGGATGTCTATGAAGGAAATTGGGCCAATGATAAGCGTAATGGCAAGGGTAAATATACATGGTCAAATGGTGCATTCTATACCGGTGAGTGGAAGAATGACAAGAAGAGTGGAAATGGAACACTTGACTGGAATGACGGTTCACGCTATGTAGGTGAATGGAAGAGTGACATGCGTGATGGCCAGGGTAAATATTATTATTCCAATGGCGATGAGTACATCGGCGAGTGGCACAATAATGAACAGCATGGAAAAGGTACTTATATCTATAACAATAAGGACAAGTACGAAGGAGACTATTTCCATGGAAAACGTACCGGAAAAGGTATTTACACGCATGCCAATGGCGATATGTATATTGGTGAGTTTCTTGACGGCGATCAGAACGGGCATGGCAAGTTCACTTGGGTGAACGGTTCTGTCTATGACGGTCAATGGAAAAACAACAAACGCGAAGGCAGAGGTATCTACACCTGGATTAACGGAGATGTGTACAACGGGGAGTGGAAAGACAATCTGGCTGATGGCTTCGGAGAGTTGGTGAATGCCGATGGTTCGATGTATAAAGGACATTTTGCAAAGGGCAAGAAAGACGGACAAGGTACACTCATTGATAAGGATGGTAATCGTTATGAGGGATTCTTTAAACAAGACGTGAAAGACGGTCCGTTCATAGAGAAAGACAGCAATGGCAATGTCATCCGTCGTGGTACTTACAAGTTGGGCCGGCTTGATACGGTAGCAAAGAACTGAGGAAATCAGGAGGGAATAACATGCTTGATTTAGAGAATATCACCAATGAAGTCTGCCGGATTGCCAAGGATGCCGGTCGTTTCCTGCGAGAGGAATGTGGGCGTTTCCGGCGTGAATGCGTAGAGCACAAAGGAGCTCATGACTATGTTTCCTACGTTGACAAGGAGTCTGAACGGCGTATCGTAGAACAGCTGCATGCTCTGTTGCCGGAAGCCGGCTTCATTGCAGAAGAAGGAAGTGCGGGCATGTCCGATGAAACTTATTGCTGGGTAGTTGACCCCTTGGATGGTACGACAAATTTCATTCATGGAAATGCTCCTTATTGTGTCAGCATCGCTTTACGGAATAAGGAGGAATTATTGGTCGGAGTCGTTTATGAAGTGTGCCGCGATGAATGTTACTGGGCATGGAAAGGAGCAGCGGCGCGTTTGAACGGGAAGGAGATACACGTATCGGATGTTTCTGCTCTGGATGATGCCTTCATTCAACTGGGATTCCCCTATGAATCGGAACGTAGCCGTAATTTCATGGCGGAACTGGTTCATAATCTTTATGGACATGTGGGAGGGCTGCGTGTGCAAGGCTCGGCTGCAGCGGAACTATGTTACGTCGCAGCCGGACGTTTTGAAGCACGCCTGGAGGCCTTTCTTGGTCCGTGGGACATAGCTGCCGGTGCACTGATTTTATTACAGGCAGGCGGCAGATTATCGACTTTTACCGGTGGAAATGACTTTTATTCAGGCCGGGAAGTTCTTGCCACAAATGGAAAAATACATGAAAAGATGCTGCAAGTTGTACAAAAATCTCTATATTTGTGCGACTGAATAAAATAACTATACTAAAAATCTAACGAATTATGATTATTGACACACTTGAAAACCTGGAACAATATGCTTCAGTAAATCCGCGCTTTGCCAAGGCTATCGAATACTTGAAGTCTACAGACCTCAATGCACAAGAACCCGGTAAAGTGGAATTGGACGGCAAGGACTTGGTTGTCAACTTCTCTATTGCCAAAGGAAAAACGAAAGAACAGGCTCAACTCGAAACTCACAAGAATTTCATTGATATACAAATACCTCTCTCCTGTACGGAGGTGATGGGCTATACTCCTGCTTGTAATTTGCCTGAAGGCGAATACAATGCAGAAAAAGATATTACCAAATTTGCGATGCCTTCTGAGGCATACATCCCTGTACATCCGGGCATGTTTGCCATTTTCTTTCCGCAGGACGGGCATGCTCCCTGCATCTCTGAGGAAGAAAGCATACGGAAGGTGATTGTAAAGGTTCGCGTCTAATTCATTTCTCAGGGCTCTATGGAACTGAAGCTGAGACTCGTAAAGAATGACCCTTGGTTGGATCCTTTTGAAAAGGCAATCAATGGACGGCATCAACATGCGCTGGACAAGATGAAGGAACTGACCAACAATGGACGCAAGACACTGTCAGAATTTGCATCGGGTCATCTTTACTTTGGATTGCATCGTACGGACAAGGGCTGGGTGTTCCGTGAATGGGCACCTAACGCTACCGAGATTTACTTGGTGGGCGACTTTAATGGATGGCAAGAGAAGCCGGAATTCAGATTGAAGCGGGTGCGTAACACCGGCAATTGGGAAATCAAATTGAAACCCGATGTCTTGAAACACGGCGACTTGTATAAGTTAAAAGTTTATTGGAACGGCGGTTGTGGCGAACGCATTCCTGCGTGGACACGTCGTGTAGTCCAGGACGAACAGACTAAGATTTTCAGTGCACAGGTTTGGGAGCCTGCAAAACCTTATAAATTCCGTAAACGGGTTTTTCGTGCCAATACTTCTCCTTTACTTATCTATGAATGCCACGTGGGTATGGCACAGGAGGAAGAGAAGGTCGGGACCTATGCGGAATTCCGCGAAAAAGTATTGCCCCGTGTGATTGCCGATGGATATAATTGTATTCAGATTATGGCCATACAGGAGCATCCTTACTATGGTAGCTTTGGCTATCATGTATCGAGCTTTTTCGCTCCTTCTTCCCGTTTCGGTACTCCTGAGGAATTGAAACAGCTCATCGATGAGGCACACCAGAATGGCATTGCGGTCATTATGGATATTGTACACTCACATGCGGTCAAGAATGAAGTGGAGGGACTGGGTAATTTTGCCGGTGATCCCAACCAGTATTTCTATCCGGGTGAGCGCCATGAGCATCCGGCGTGGGATTCGTTGTGCTTTGATTATGGAAAGAATGAGGTGCTTCATTTTCTGTTGTCGAACTGTCGCTATTGGCTGGAAGAGTTCAAGTTTGACGGGTTCCGGTTTGACGGAGTCACGTCCATGCTATATTACAGTCATGGTCTGGGAGAAGCCTTCTGCAACTATGATGACTACTACAACGGACACCAGGATGATAATGCGATTTGCTACCTGACTCTTGCCAATCTGCTGATTCATGAAGTCAATTCAAAGGCGATTACGATTGCCGAAGAGGTGTCCGGTATGCCGGGATTGGCATTGCCTTTCCATGACGGAGGTTACGGCTTTGACTATCGGATGGCAATGAACATCCCTGATTATTGGATTAAGATTATCAAGGAGAAGGTGGATGAGGACTGGAAGCCGTCCAGCATGTTCTGGGAGGTGACCAACCGTCGCAAGGACGAAAAGACCATCTCTTATGCCGAAAGTCATGATCAAGCACTGGTGGGCGATAAGACGATTATATTCCGCCTTATTGATTCCGACATGTATTGGCATTTCAAGAAGGGCGATGAGAACGAACGGGTTCACCGTGGCATTGCACTCCACAAGATGATACGTTTGCTGACATCCTCCACGATCAATGGTGGATACCTGAACTTCATGGGCAATGAGTTCGGGCATCCGGAGTGGATTGACTTCCCCCGTGAAGGCAACGGATGGAGTTACAAGTATGCCCGCCGCCAGTGGGGATTGGTTGACAACAAGGACTTATGCTATCATTACTTGGGCGATTTCGACCGGGCAATGCTGGAGGTTGTGAAGTCCGTTCGGAATATCCAGAAGACGGATGTGGTGGAAATATGGCACAACGATGGAGACCAGGTGCTCGCCTATATGCGCCGTGACCATATCTTTGTGTTCAATTTCAGTCCCACACGTTCCTTTACGGACTATGGCTTCCTGGTTCCGCAGGGTGCTTATGATGTCGTGCTCAATACCGATGCTCCGGAGTTTGGAGGCAACGGATTGGCTGACGACAGCGTACGCCACCTGACCAACTTTGACCCGGTTTATGCCAAGGACAAGAAGGGATGGCTGAAGCTCTATATCCCTGCACGATCGGCTGTAGTCCTGAAAAAGGTAAAAGATTGAAAATTGTTTATGTTGAAAGCACGGCACGAAGATAGCAAGTCTCTTACACACTCCTATCCCAGTGCTCCTGCATTCGTTCACAGCTTAATGAAATCATGACAGAAAGCTCCTCGACACGATATAAGACCGCACGCAGTATCCGTATTGCATGCGGTCTTTTGTTCATTCTCTTCAGTGTATGTTACTTGTGCTTCCAGAGTCCCTTGCTTGAGATGTTGCAGAAGGTGCTCTCGGAAGGACAGACGACCTATTCGCCTCAGTGGGGCACATGGATCATCACGCTCATCCTCTGCCTGCTACAATGGGGCATCAGTGCGTGGATGCGCTTGCCGGAACGCTGGCATGCACTGACCTACATACCTTCGTTCCTGCTGCTTTCTTTCGTGACCGATGTGCATAAAGACATTTACGAAGCCGTTACATTGGGGCGGTGGATATGGCTTCTGCCCCTGAGCTTGTTGCTGTTCTGGCTTCTGTCATGGGGCGTGCGCAGGCTGGAGATGCTGTTGGGGGACTATCGGAACCAGAAGGGCTGGAGCACGCTGATGCCCAATCTCTTGACCATGTATCTGCTCTCCGTCGGATGTGTGTCACTGGGCAACACCGACGAACTGTTCCACTACGAAGCCGCTGCCGACGCTGCCTTGTTGCATGGTGACTATCGCAAAGTGACGGAGATTGGTGCCGGTTCCGGACGGACGTCACGTGAACTGACGGTCATGAGGGTATACGCCTTGAGCCGGATGGATTCGTTGCCGGACCGTCTGTTTGACTATCCGTTGCATGACGGGACACGCGGACTGCTGTTGGATGCAGGGGTGGCTACGACTTGGCTGCGCACAGACTCGTTGTATGCCTACCTGGGTGGAACTCCCCGACAGGGAGAATCCATCACCGGCTATCTGCGTCGGCTTTGTTATACGGATACCGGGAATCATCCGGTGCTCGACTACTATCTCTGTGCACTCCTATTGCGCAAGGAACTGGAGGTGTTTGTCAAGGAGCTGGATTACTTCTGTTACGTGGAGGAGGGACTGCCCAAGGCATACGCGGAGGCACTTTACCTTTACTACCGCCAGCGTCCGTCTCTGACACCGCCTTATGACTTTGCGGACCTGGAGCAGGCTTATGAGCACTACCGGAAAGCCTCTCCCGAAGACCGCAGGCATTACTGGTACTATTATGACCACACGACCATCCGTTATGAAAAATGAACAGTCTGCAAGGGCTGAAAACGTACAGGGTGTCCGATATCGGACACCTTTCTTTTTATATATACATTGAAAATCAGTGCTATGTATTTTTGGCACGCGCTTTGCCTTTCTGTAGCTGTACGAATGAAATAAATAAATTAAACTATACAACTATGGATCGAACAATACCAGAAGAAGTACAACGGAAGAAGCGTCGCCGCCGGATGATGATGTGGAGCGGGGGAGGCGTAGGGTTCTTTGCACTCGTCATTGTGGGTGCCATGGCTTTACAGCCGTCGGTGTCGCGCAGCAGCCTTTCTGTGTCAACGGCCGATGTGGGAACGCTCCAAATCTCCATCAATGCCGCAGGCACCGTAGCCCCGGCCTATGAGGAGATAATCAATTCGCCACTGGATACCCGTGTCGTGGAAGTTTACAAGAAGCCGGGAGACTCGGTGAAGGCGGGGCAGCCTCTGCTGAAGCTTGACTTGCAGACGGCAAGTACTGACTACAACAAGTTGCTCGATGAGGAACAGATGCGCCAGCATCAGATGAAGCAGCTGGAAATCAACAATGAGACCAAGCTGAAGGACCTTGCCATGCAGATACGCGTGTCGGAGATGAAGCTCAACCGCATGGCGGTGGAACTGCGCAACGAACAGTTCCTTGACAGCCTGGGTGCTGGCACCCCCGACAAGGTGCGTCAGGTGGAACTGAATTACAAGGTCAGCAAGCTGGAACACGAGCAGCTGTGTCAGCAATATGCCAATGAACAGAAGGTGATGGCTGCCGAAGAGCAGGTGAAGGCATTGGACTTGAGTATCTTCCGGAAAGGAGTGGCAGAGATGAAACGGACGCTGGAGGAAGCGCAGGTCTTTGCACCGCGCGATGGAGTCCTGACGTTTCTGAACGACCAGATTGGCGTCCGTGTGGCAAAAGGTGAACAGCTTGCCACGGTGGCGGACCTGAGCCGGTTCCAGGTGAAAGGAACCATTGCGGACTCCTACATTGACCGGGTGTCGCAAGGAGCAGAAGCCATTGTCAAGGTGGGAGATGCCTTGTGCAAGGGAGTGGTAAACCATGTGGTTCCTACGTCTGAGGACGGCACCATCGACTTTACCGTGCAGCTGGAAAAGACGGACAACGGGAATCTCCGTTCCGGTCTGAAGGTCGATGTACACGTGATTTATGGCGTGAAGGACAATGTGTTGCGCATTGCCAACGATACCTATTACCTGGGAGCCGGCAAGTATGAACTGTTCGTCATGACCGATGACAACCACCTGGAAAGGCGGGAAGTGGAGTTGGGGGAGAGCAACTGGGATTTCGTGGAGGTCATTTCCGGCCTGAAGCCCGGCGACCGGGTGGTGGTAAGCGATATGAATGCTTATAAAGGAAAATCCGATTTGAAGATTAAATAAGGTGCAGCTCGTTCGCATTGAAGGCAGGGACAGACGCGCATGAACCGCCACTTAGACGGACCAAAGTATAATACTTAGCCTACCTAAGTATTATACTTAGACCCCCTAAGTATTATACTTAGCTCTGTATAAGCCCGGCTTGTTGCGTGTCCTTCCCTGCACTTGAGGAGGGCAAACCCTGGGGTGGACTTCGTCCCGGCAACGGACGCAGTGACCACCGACTATTCAAACAGACGCACCAAGGTGCGTCCCTGTCTATTGAACTATCTAAAAACTAGAAATCTATGATAACCGTAAGAGACTTATCGAAGGTGTACCGCACCGAAGAAATTGAAACACAGGCATTGGAAAACGTGAACTTGCATATCGATGAAGGGGAGTTTGTCAGCATCATGGGTCCCTCGGGATGTGGCAAGTCTACCTTGCTCAACCTGATTGGGCTGCTGGATGCTCCGACCACGGGCAGTATCGAGATAGACGGACGTCGCGTGGACGGCATGAAGGACAGCCACCTGGCTGAATTCCGCAACCGTACGCTGGGGTTCGTGTTCCAAAGTTTCCACCTGATTCCCTCGCTGAACGTACTCGACAATGTGGAACTTCCGCTATTCTATCGCCACGTCCCCTCGAAGGAACGATGCCGGCTGGCTGAAGAGGTACTCGCACGCGTCGGGCTGAGCCACCGCATGAAGCATCATCCGGGGCAGCTCTCCGGCGGACAGTGCCAGCGTGTCGCCATAGCCCGTGCCATCATCGGTAATCCGAAGATTATTCTTGCCGACGAGCCTACCGGTAACCTGGACTCCAACATGGGAGCCGAGGTGATGAACATCCTCCATTCACTCAATCAGGAGGACCACCGCACCATCGTCATGGTGACACACAACGAGGAACAGGCACGGCAGACGTCGCGCATCATCCGCTTCTTTGACGGACACCAAATCAATTGAGGGAGGAAGGCTTATGTGGAAAACCTATTTACGACAGATACGCTACCTGCTGAAGGAAAACAAGTTCTTCAGTCTGGTCTATATTCTCGGAACTGCCTTGAGCATCACGATGGTCATGCTCATTCTGATTACCTACTACATCAACACGGCAAACATCGGCGTGGAGGACAAGCGCGACCGCATGTTCTTCTTCACCCGCGCCTATGTCGTGAAGCCCGGTACGGACGCGACGGGTGACAAGTTCTATGATGGCTTTCAGAGCAGTTCGCCGGTGGGGCACAAGCTGATTGAGAGGTACATGTATCCCCTGAAGACACCTGAAGCCAAGTCGTTGGTGGTCAACATGCAGAGTGTGGTCTACAACAAGACGAAGCAGGTTAATGAAGAGATGTCGGCAATCTCTACCGATGCCGATTTCTGGAAGATGTTCTCCATGCGTTTTCTGGTCGGAGGCCCGTTCTCCGATGTGGATGTGAAGAGCAATGCCCGCAAGGTGGTCATCGACGAGTCCACCGCCCGTGCACTCTTCGGGAAGACGGATGTGGTGAACTATCCCATCGACATCGACTGGAAGGAGTACCGCGTCTGTGGCGTGGTGGAGGATGTGCCTTCCTACCTGAGCGATGCCTATGCCCACCTCTGGTTCCCTTATACGACGGCTACCAGCCGCTTCTTCCGGGGAGGTACTAATGATTTGAAGGACATCCAGGGACCTGCCAAGATGTATCTTTTGGGTTACGAACGCAGTGACCAGGAACTGATCCGACAAGAGATGGAGCACCAGATACAGAAGCTCAATGCGCCGGCAAAGAAGAGCCATTTCACGCTCAACCACCAGCCCGACACGGCGCTGGAATCACTCTTCCGCATGTCCAGTGACCCTTATGACAAGATTTATACCCGCATGCAGGTGGTACTGGTCGTCATCATTGTGCTGCTGATTCTCCCGGCACTGAACCTGTCGGGACTGATTGTGGCACGGATGAAGAAGCGCGGTGAGGAGATTGGCGTCCGCAAGGCTTTCGGGGCGTCCGTGTGGAACATCATGGGGCAGCTGTTCCTGGAGAACTTTGTGCAGATGCTGATTGGGGGAATCATCGGTCTGTGTCTGTCCTGCGGACTGTTCCAGCTGGTACGCAACACGTTGCTGGTATCTTATCGGACGGCAGGGAATGACCTGTCGGTCAAAGGAGTCGATGTGCTGAACTTCTTCCACATCATCAACTTCTCCACCATCTGTTATGTCATACTCATTTGCTTTTTGTTAAACCTCATTTCCACCCTGTTGCCTGCTTGGCGCTATGCCCGCATCTCCATCGTGGAAGCACTAAATAGAAGATAATCATGTTTTCGCATATCCTCAAACTCATCATTAACCAGTGGCGTGGAAACCTTTGGATTCTGGCAGAGCTGTTTATATCCTTCATCTGTATCTGGCAGGTGGGCAATGTGTTCTCGTCATTGCTCAGTCACAAGCTGAGAGACACAGGCTTTGACCTGGAACATGTCTACCGGGTCACAACTGCCATCCGTGAGAAAGACTCCCCATCGTATGACCCCGACAGTCCGTTGACGGACAACTGGAAGGAGCTGGTCGAGCGTGTCCGTCGTTGTCCCGGAGTGGAAAGCGTCGGTCTGACATCCTACACGGCTTTCCCTTATACCGGTTCGACCAACGAACGGTCTTACTTTGGCGACACGACCCGGACGACTGCCCTGCGCGGACAGCTGACTCCGGACGTGATACGGGTGTTGCACATCACGTCCCCCTCGCCGGAGGTTGACCTGGTGAAAGAGACTTCCACGGGTCAGACCTGCTTCCTGGTGTCACCGCAAGCCATGGAGCAGCTGTACGACAAGAACACGGTCCGTTGCCGCATCTATACGAAGGACGAACGGGACAAGGCGTATCCAGGCATTCTCTGCAGTTACCTGACGAATGAATACGCGGACAATAATGATAACCGTGCCCTTTGGGAAATATGGAGCGAGGGACGGATGATCGAGAAGAATGCCAACAAGGACTTGACGATGCTTATCCGGGTGCATCCTGATGCCGACCACGACTTTCGCGAGACCTTCCTTTCAACGATGCGGGCGCAGCTGACGGCGGGAAACCTTTCCATTGTCAACCTGACCAGGATGGAGGACTACCGTACCTATACCCTCAACCTGAGCAGTATCAACCTGATGTATGGTGCCGGTTATTTCCTGGCGGCGTTCTTCTTCATCTGTGCTTTCCTCGGTATCATCGGTACATTCTGGTTCCGCACGGAATCACGTACGTCGGAAATCGGCTTGCGCATGGCGTTGGGTGCTACGCGTCGGCAGGTGCGCTGGCAGATGATTGGCGAAGGACTGATGCTGCTTGGCATCGTATGGCTCCCGGCAGTGATTGTCTCCTATGTGTTGCGTACGGCGGTCTGGGACAATGAAACGCTTTTGTCAGATACGGTGCTGTTCATCACGTTGACAGCCGTTACCACGGTGCTTCTGATGTTGCTCATCGTGGCTGGTATCTGGATTCCTGCCCGGCAAGCGTCGCGCATCAATCCGGTCGATGCCTTGCACTACGAATAGGCATGGACTCTGAGACGTTCACTTTTCATTTCTGATTTGATCATGATAAAATCGTATGCTATGAAGATTCTATTTCTTGCGGCTTTTGCTTGTCTGCCGGTGTTGGCAGCCACGGCACAGCGCCAACTGTCCCTGTCGGAAGCCATCGCCCTGGCGCGTCGGCAGAGCGTGGATGCGGCCGTGGCGCTCAATGAGCTGAAGGCGGCTTATTGGGAGTATCGGACCTACCGTGCCGACCTCCTGCCTGAAGTCAACTTTACCGCTACTTTACCTTCATTCAACAAGAGCTATAACCGCTACCAGCAGAACGACGGTTCCTATACTTTTGTCAAGAATAATAACCTGGGGATGGACGGCGAGCTCTCCATTGACCAGAACGTCTGGCTCACCGGCGGCAAGCTGTCGCTCACCACTTCGCTGTCGTACATCAAGCAGCTTAACGGCTCGAAGCAGGAACAATACATGAATGTGCCCTTGTCGCTCACGTTCACACAGCCCATCTTCGGGGTGAACAGCCTGAAGTGGCAGCGCCGCATCGCTCCGGTGCGCTATCGGGAGGCGAAGGCCGACTTCCTTTCCGCTACTGAGGAAGTGACCCGGAAGGCATTGACGTACTTCTTCGAACTTCTGCTTGCCCGGGAGCAGCTGAACATCGCCCATCAGAACCTGGAGAATTCCGAGAAACTGTACAAGATAGCCGAAGCCAAACGCAGCATCGGACAGATATCGGAGAACGACCGTCTGCAACTCCGCCTGTCGATGCTGAAGGCAAGGGCGGCACTGACGGACAGTGAGAGCGAGTTGAACGCCAAGATGTTTCAGCTCCGTGCCTTTCTGGGGCTGAGCGAGCAGGAGGAGATTGAACCTGTGCTGCCCGAGTCGGTTCCCGATGTGGAAATCCGTTATGCCGATGCCCTGGAGAAGGCTCTGCAGAACAACTCCTTTGCCCAGAACATCCACCGCCGGAAGCTGGAAGCCGACTATGCTGTGGCCGAAGCAAAAGGAAACCTGAGGAGCATTGACCTCTATGCTTCCGTCGGGCTGACGGGGCAGGATGACGGGCTGCGGCGTGTCTACCACTCGTCCGCATGGGGAAACAACCAAGTGGTCGAGGTAGGGGTGAAGATACCCATTCTTGACTGGGGCAAACGTCGGGGAAAGGTCAAGGTGGCAGAGAGCCAGCGGGAGACGGTACGTGCACAGATACGCCAGGAGGAGATGGACTTCAACCAGGACATGTTCCTGCTCGTGGAGCATTTCAACAACCAGGCCATGCAAGTGCGTATCGCAAATGAGGCGGATTCCGTAGCCCAACAGCGTTACAATGCCAACGTACAGGCTTTCATGATTGGCCAGATCAGTACGCTCGACCTCAACGATTCGCAATCGTCAAAAGATGATGCCCGTCAGACGCGCATCTCCGAACTGTACAATTACTGGAACTACTTCTACCAGCTCCGCAGCCTGACCCTTTGGGATTATGAGCGGAATCAGGAGTTGACCGAGGACTTCGAGCAGGTGATAAAGAATTGACAGGAATCTTGCAGGCTTAAGCTGTAGTTGGCAAGCGACTTATCCCTCTTTTTTGCCTACTGAAGCCTTGCCGGCTACAGCCCAGGCTTGCAAAGTTGAAGATTTGGCTTTATTTTTGTTAACAGGTTGCCGACCTTCTTTCCCGATGCAGGGACCAGGAAGGGACGCTGACGCACAGTCCGTGCGTCTTCACACCAATTTAAGAACTAGACTATAATGATACTGATAATAGACGATGACAGCTCCATCCGCACTTCACTCAGCTTCCTGCTCAAGCGGGCAGGCTATCAGGTGACGGCTGTTCCCGGTCCGAAAGAGGCCTTGCAGGCTGTGCGCTCGGAAGCCTTTGAACTGATATTGATGGATATGAACTTCACCTTGTCCACCACCGGTGAGGAAGGGCTGGTGCTCCTGCGTCAGGTGAAAATATTCCAGCCGCATGTCCCGGTCATCCTGATGACAGCTTGGGGAAGCATCCAGCTAGCCGTCAAGGGGATGCAGGCCGGTGCCTTCGACTTTGTCACCAAGCCGTGGGACAACCGTGCCTTGCTGAAGATTGTCAAGACGGCTCTTGAGCTGAATGCACCTCCGGCAGAAATCGGGAAGGCGCGATTCGACAAAATCATCGGACGCTCGAAAGCGTTACAGGAAGTGCTCGGACTGGTGGAGCGCATTGCGCCGACGAATGCTCCGGTACTGATTATGGGAGAAAGCGGGACTGGAAAAGAGTTGATTGCTGAAGCCATCCATACGAACAGCCCGCGGAGTGCGGCACCCTTTGTCAAGGTCAATCTGGGTGGTGTGTCGCAGAGCCTGTTTGAGAGTGAAATGTTCGGACACAAGAAAGGGGCTTTCACCGATGCCTATACGGACCGTACGGGACGTTTCGAGATGGCGGACCACGGCACCATCTTTCTGGATGAAATCGGGGAACTTGACCTCGCATGTCAGGTGAAGCTGTTGCGCGTCCTCCAGGATCAGACATTCGAGGTGCTGGGAGACAGCCGTCCGCGGAAAGTGGACGTCCGTGTGGTGAGTGCTACCAATCGCAACCTGGCACAGATGGTTGCCGGACATACCTTCCGTGAAGACCTTTTCTATCGCATCAACCTCATCACCATCCACCTTCCGGCACTGCGTGAACGTCGGGAAGACATTCCTCTCCTGGTCAATCACTTCATTCTCCGTCAGGTCGAAGCAAACGGACTACAGCCGGTCGAGGTGGAAGCCGAAGCCATGGAGTTCCTGCAACGCCTTCCTTACAGCGGGAACATCCGTGAACTGAAGAATCTGGTGGAGCGCACGCTCCTGGTGTCAGGACACCGTGTGTTGCGTGCTGCCGACTTTGAGGCGAACTATCATCCGACGCAGGCTCCCGAGATTCCGGCAGTTGCCGCATCAGGGCTGACACTGGAAGAGATGGAACGGCAGACGATAGTGCAGGCCTTGCGCCAGCATGACGGCAATGTGTCGCAGGCAGCGTTGCAGCTGGGACTGAGCCGGGCGTCACTGTACCGCCGGATGGAGAAGTACGGCATTGAAGGTTAGGAGGAACAGCTATGCGTGTACGGACTTTCTTTTTGATTTTTGCCCTGCTGCTGGTGACGACGGGAGCGTTGTGGGTGATTCGTCTGTCAGGAGTCGCCTGGGTGGCAGATGCGGTCTTTGGGGGGATAAGCCTGGTAACCCTGGTCTTCCTGTGGTTGTTCTACCGCCGCATCATGAAGCCTTTTCACTCTATTGAGAATGGCATGTTACTGCTGAAGGAACAGGATTTCAGCTCAAGGTTGCGTACGGTCGGGCAATATGATGCCGATCGCATCGTCCAGGTATTCAACCGTATGATGGAACGCCTGAAGACCGAGCGTCTGCATGTGAGGGAGCAGAACCAGCTGTTCGACCTGATAGCCCATTCGTCGCCGATGGGTATCCTCATCCTGGACTTGGACCGGCGAATCTCTTCCATGAATCCTGCGGCAGAACGTTTCTTGGGCATTCCCTTTCAGTCTGCGGGCGGCAAGACACTGGACGAATGCGATTTTGACTTGAAAGATGCTTTGCAGGGACTGACGATGAACGAGGTAAGGACCGTGCGTCTGGACGATTCGAACATTTACCGGTGCAGCTGCCTGTCGTTCCTGAACAATGGTTTCCGCCATACCTTTTATCTGATAGAACTGCTGACGGAGGAGGTGAACGAAGCCGAGCGGAAGGCATACGAGAAAGTGATCCGCATGATTGCTCATGAGGTGAACAACACGGTGGCAGGGGTGACTTCCACGCTGGATACTCTGGATGCTGCCTGCGAGGGCATGCAGGACAGTGAAGAGATGCGGGAGGTGATACGTATCTGTATCGAGCGTAGCTACAACATGGCACACTTCATCACCAACTTTGCCAATGTAGTCAAGATACCCGATGCCATCCTGGTCCGTACCGATCTCAACGAAGTGGTGCGTGTGAACATGCAGTTCATGGAGAATCTTTGCAATCAGCATGCCATCACGCTGCGAACATCGCTCTCCGAGATTCCCGTATGGGTACAGATGGATGTCGTACTCTTCCAGCAAGTGCTGATAAACATCTTCAAGAATGCGGTGGAGAGCATCGGATGTGGAGGAACGATTTATATCCGTACACAAAAAACTTTGCCGTTGCTGGAAGTGACCGACAACGGCAAAGGTATCGATAAAGAAACGGCGTCGAAGCTGTTCTCACCCTTCTTCTCCACCAAACCCAACGGACAGGGCATCGGTCTGATGCTGGTGCGTGATGTCCTGCTTAAGCATCATTGCACTTTCTCCTTGCGAACGGACACAGACGGACTGACACGCTTCCGTATCCAGTTCCCCGAATGAAGTCAAGGTAGAGTGGGATTGAGGTTAGAATACATGCGGGACAAACTCGGAAAGGTTGTCAGTGATTTCGCTGGTATTCTCGCGGATACCGATTCCGGCAGGTTCGCCGCCAATAACCCATGAGCCAATGATGGGGTAGCGTCCCTGATAGGAAGTCGGGCGGATGTAGGACTGGTAGACATAGCCTTCTTCTCCGTAGTCGCCCTTCGTCTCGGCGATGCGTACCTCCTCGTTCCAGTCATGGATATCGACGATGCTTACGTTGTGACCTTCGCGGGAGTAGATAGGCTTCTTGCAGAAAATGCCGAATTGCGGACGTGAGAGGAATGCCGGAAGTACGTAAGGCGAGTTGGGAAACAGTTCATAGAGGATAGTGAGAATTGCCTTGTTTGACATGACTGCTTTCCAGATGGGCTCAATCCAACGGATGTCGGCCAGACAGCCTACTTCGCTCTCGTTTATCATCCATTCCCACGGATAAAGCTTGAAGCAGTCGGTAATGCGTTCGCCACTGGGGTCGAAGAACCGGCCTTCGTTCAGGTTCATATCGGCGATGTCCATCACCCGTGTGGAGATGCCGGCTTCCATGGCGGTGCTTGCCAGGTATTGCAGGGTCCCGGTGTCTTCACTGTTTTCCAACGAACCTACAAAGTGTACGCTGCTGTGAGGCTTGTACATATCTTTCCACGATTGGACCAGGGCTTCGTGGATGCCGTTATACTGGTCACGGTAGGAAAACAAATCCTCCTTCCATTGCCACTGAATGAGTGAGGCTTCCAGCAGGGAGGTCGGCGTGTCGGCATTGAACTCCAGGATTTTGGGCGTTCCATCCGGAGCAATCAGAAAATCAAAACGTCCGTACAGGCTGGGCTCGTCTTCATCCCAGGCATATTTGATGCGTCTGCAGACGTGTGGCGGAATCTTCAGGACCTGTTCCATCCATTGTGGACGTTCCTCGATAATATGTCGTGCAGCCTCACACATCATCTGGTAAGCCTGGCGGGTAGCCTGTTCCAGTTTCTCCACTTCGTCTGCGCGGAGGAGATAGTAGGCTTCTTCTTTCCAGTATGCCGCGTGGAAATCAAATCCAAGTTGCTCAATCTTTTCTTGGTAATTGGGGCGGGGTGTTACAGATATTCTGTCCATGGTGCATCAGGTCATTTAAGCGTAAATACTACGTGAACGTCCGGTCGAGCCAAACACCGAACCTTTGGTCTTGGCTGATGGAGTACTCATCTTCACACCTGAAGGGGCATCGACGGTAGCTCCTTGTGCATTACGCCATGTTCCGCTGCCCGGATAATAATAATGAGTGGTGGAAAGTCCGTTGGCAATGGATGGCATCAGTGCCCAACGCATCAGCATGGCATTGTAAATCCATTGGTTGCCTTGTGAGTCACGGTATTCTTCTTTGTCTTTCGGATTCTCGGGGAGTTCTGTCTTCTGTGTGCATCCGGACAACGCCATCATGCACATGGCAGCAATCAGATAAGTCTTTCTGTTCATCTTATTTTTTTGTACTAAACAAATCGTGGTAAAAATACAAACAAACTTCCGATAAGCTTTTCTCCCGGAACACAAAAAAGCTAAATGATGGGGAACTTTGACTGAAGTACAGGAGTCATTGCGTTCGGATAACCAATCCATAAGTCCAGTATCTGTCCGGATGTAATGCTCATCTTTCTTATATTAAAGGAAGGAGAGGAAAGGCTTTTCCAGTCGAAAAGAATTACAGAAGTCGGTGCAACCGATGGATAGGCATTCCGCCACGTCCCTCTTCCGGAACGATGTGCCAGATGTAGGGGCCCGCAGGGGAGAACATTGCAGCAAATAAGGTCTCGAAGGGAGCAGGCAATTGAAGAGTAAGCGTTGGCTGTGCTGACAAAAAAGCAATACCTCCCAGCCATTCGGTAGATGCCATCTCTTCACGAAGCGGGAAGGAGCGTACGTATCGTCCGCCTTCCACAACCACTACTTGCAGACTTTCTGCAGTTGTGGCGTTGCGCCATAACTGATGCACTGCATATTGTCTGACGGGACTGGACATTAGCGTTGGCGTTGTTGCTGGCGACGCAGCTCGGCAGGAGAGAGGCGTTGCGGTGTTTTTGTAACTGACGTAGTGTCAGGAGTCTCCGGTTGCTTCTCCTTTTTGGAATTCAAGGTATCTGTCGTTGATTGGGCGATGGAATCGGCTTTCTCTGCTGCTTTTCGCCGCATTGCTTCCAGATGTTTCAGCTCGACGGAAGTTGGATGGATGCGTGTCAGTGATACATTGCCGAGTACCACCGGGCGCAGGGCTGACTTGACCGAGTCCGACAGATAGATAAAGCCTTGTATGCTTCTGAGCTGCAAGGTATCAGCCTTGATGTTGAGAACGAGACGTCCGTTTCTCGTAACAGTACGCATGACTGCCTGTGTGGAGTCATTGCGGTAGCTCAACGTGAGACCGGCATAGAGGTTTATGGGGAGCGAATCGGGACGTAACACATCCATTTCCCATGTGAATCGGTCAAGCTGGTGATAGGTTGTATCGGCGGTAAGATTGAATGTCAGTCTGTTGGTAAGTGCTGCCGGAGTAAGTACATACATCTTCTTTCCTTGCCACAGCGATACGGTATCACCTGAAACCGTTGTCTGCTGTTTCCGTTCCTGGTACAGGGTGGCGAGGTTCTTGTTGGCATCCTCATACCGCTTGCTGAGATTCTGGTAGATGTCATCCAACTTCTCCATGTTGCGTGTGTACCACACCATGGAACTGTCGAACTGCGCTTCAGTGATGTGATGTTTCTCAAAGACATAGTCGGTGAGTAACTCACGCTTGTAACGTTCTTCTCCATTGAACTCCGTTCCCACAGCTTGCGCCAGGTGATAATCATAGAGAATGTCTTCCATACGGTCGGGTGGAATGACATCGGAGGGCATCCGTTTCTTGCATGAAGTCAGCGTGAGGCAACCGCCTACGGCCAACCACAGAAGCAGGTCAGGCAGCTTTTTCATTCTTATCGGTTGATTGGGTTGAAGAGTGTTGGTTCAGATAGTTGCTATAGAACAGCAGCAAAGCAATGATGCCACAGCTGATGGCAGCATCTGCAAAGTTGAAGATTGGACTGAAAAAGATGAAGCGGTTGCCACCAACCAAAGGCATCCAGTCGGGCCAATAGGTATCAATGATCGGGAAATAGAACATGTCGACCACACGACCGTGGAAGAGGGATGTGTAGCCTTCTCCCCAAGGAACGAACTGCGCCAGCTGGAACGGAGTACTTTCAGAAAATATCATCCCGTAGAACACGCTGTCAATGATGTTTCCGGCTGCACCGGCAAGAATGAGTGACAGGCAGACAATGAAGCCTGTCTTCATGGTGCCTCTTTTGATCATCTTATGCAGGTAATAGATGATAGCGGCGACTGCAACGATGCGGAAAGTGGTCAGGAACAGCTTGCCGAATATTTCCATACCGAATGCCATCCCATTGTTTTCAGTGAAATAGATATAGCACCAGTCAGTGACCCGGATGCTTTCGTGGAAATACATGTTTGTCTTTACGGCAATCTTGATAAGTTGGTCGATGACCAATACCAAAAAGATGATTATCAGGGAAAGTCTGCCTTGAGTCAATAGTTTCTTCATTGGATCTGTAAGTTGTTGGGTTGAAAGTCTTAGAGCTGACGAGTCCTTTAGTTCCAAGTCTTTTGTCAAGGCTCATACTAAAATACCCGTCAGCTCACTCACTTTCAATTCCCAATTACTTTTTAGCTTGTTTGGCTTCGATACTTAATGTTGCGTGAGGAACGGCACGCAAACGTTCGGCGGGAATCAGTTTGCCGGTTTCATGGCAAATACCGTAAGTCTTGTTTTCGATGCGTACCAATGCGGCTTGCAATCCTTGGATAAACTTCAGTTCCCGTTGCGCCAGACGTGTTGTCTCTTCCTTGGACAAGGTGTTGGCTCCTTCCTCTAAGATTTTGTAGGTAGGGGATGTGTCGTCCACATCGTTGCCGTCTACGTTCATCATACTTGCCCGCAACTGTTCGTAATTCTTTTGTGCGGTAGCCAGTTTTTCAAGGATAATTGCTTTAAATTCTTCCAACTCTGCATCTGAGTATCTAGTCTTCTCAGCCATAGTAGTATTTATAGTTTTAAGATTAAGATTTAGTTTTTTACAACCTTGATAAACAAGGAGAAGTCGTCGAATGAAAGTTCCGTACCGTCTTCTACCTCATCTACCAGTTCCAGTCCGGTGGCTAAAACTTGGTTACAAATATAGTCATTATATTCTATCACGGCATCATCGGTCTGTGAATTTTTGGACAGACAGATGCTTATCTTGTCCGTGATTTCGAAGCCACTGCTTTTACGGATGTTTTGAATACGGTTGACAAGTTCACGTGCTACACCTTCGCGACGCAGCTCTTCAGTCACCACCACATCCAGAGCAACGGTCAGTTTTCCGTCGTTAGCAACCAGCCATCCCGGGATATCTTCACTGAGGATTTCTACATCGGCTACTTCGACGACAGCCTCTCCCGCTGGCAGTGACAGTGTATAGCTGCCGTTGGTTTCAAGTTCGGCAATTGCGTCCTGGGTCAATCCTGCCACAGCGGCAGCTACAGCTCCCATTTGTGCTCCGAATTTCGGACCCATTTTCTTGAAGTTGCATTTTACCTTTTTCACCAAAATGGCGCGGTCGTTCTCAACAAACTTCAATTCCTTGACATTCACTTCGCTCAAGATAAGTGATTGTACAGCTTCCAATCGTTCACGCTGTTTAGCATCCGTGACAGGAATCATGATGCACTGCAGGGGCTGACGTACCTTGATATTTACCTTGCGGCGCAGGGCAAGTACCATAGAGGTGACATCCTGTGCCATCTGCATACGCATTTCCAGTTCCTTATCCACGAAAGAAGCATCGAAGACGGGGAATTGTGCCAAGTGGACAGAAACAGCATTACCACGTCCGGTAACAGCAACCAGGTCTTTGTACAACCGGTCGGCATAAAATGGAGCGATGGGTGCCATGAGGCGGGCTACTGTTTCCAAGCAGGTATAAAGAGTCTGGTAAGCAGACAGTTTGTCGGTTGACATCGAGCTGCCCCAGAAACGTTTACGGTTCAGACGTACATACCAATTGGACAAATTGTCATTGACAAAGTCCTGAATCAGACGTCCCGCCTTTGTCGGTTCATAATCGGCATAACATGCATCAACATCCTGAATCAGGGAGTGGAGTACCGAGAGAATCCAACGGTCAATCTCCGGACGTTCGTTCATCGGGACTTCAGCCTCTGCATATTCGAAGCCGTCAACATTGGCATAGAGGGCAAAGAAAGAGTAGGTGTTATAGAGGGTTCCGAAGAATTTCCGGCGAACCTCATCCACTCCTTTTGCGTCAAACTTCAAGTTATCCCACGGAGAGGAGTTCGTAATCATGTACCAGCGCAACGGATCGGAGCCGTATTCTTCGATGGCACCAAACGGGTCAACGGCATTGCCTAAACGTTTGGACATCTTGTTACCGTTCTTATCCAGGACAAGTCCGTTAGAGATAACAGCCTTGTAGGCTACACTGTCGAACACCATGGTTGCGATGGCATGGAGTGTGAAGAACCATCCACGGGTCTGGTCAATGCCTTCGGCGATGAAGTCTGCCGGATAAATGAGACGGCTGTCAAGTTCCTCCTTATGTTCGAACGGATAGTGAACTTGTGCATACGGCATAGCACCTGAGTCGAACCACACGTCGATAAGGTCTGTTTCACGTTTCATCGGCAGACCGCTCTCAGATACCAGGATAATGTCATCCACATAAGGACGATGCAGGTCTATCTTGTCATAATTCTCTTTGGTGTAAACACCGGGGATGAAGCCGTTATCCTTATAGGGATTGGACTTCATAAAACCTGCTGCAACAGCTTTTTCAATTTCGTTGTACAGCTCTTCAACAGAACCGATGCAGATTTCTTCCTTATTTTCCGAACGCCAGATAGGTAACGGAGTACCCCAATAGCGTGAACGGCTCAGATTCCAGTCATTCAAGTTCTCCAACCATTTGCCGAAGCGTCCGGTTCCGGTTGACTCAGGTTTCCAGTTAATGGTCTTGTTCAGTTCTATCATGCGCTCTTTACAAGCCGTAGAACGGATGAACCAACTATCCAGCGGATAATAGAGTACCGGTTTGTCTGTACGCCAGCAATGCGGATAATTGTGTACATGCTTCTCAATCTTGAATGCTTGGTTGGCAGCCTTCATCTGCATACAGATGGAGATATCAAGTGTTTCGTCCTTGTCGGTCAGATTCGGGTCGTAGGCATTCTTCACGAAGCGGCCCTCATATTCCTTATATAAATCTACGTTGACATACTCTTTGACGAAGTTCTCGTCCAGCTCGTCCAACAGATAGAATTTGCCTTGCAAATCAACCATCGGGCGACGTTCCCCTTTCTTGTCAACCATTTGCAAGGGAGGAATACCGGCAGCCTTGGCTACCATGGCATCATCCGCACCAAAAGTAGGTGCGATGTGTACAATACCCGTACCGTCTTCAGTCGTTACATAATCACCGGGGATTACGCGGAAGGCACCTTCACCCGGATTAACCCAAGGGAAGAGCTGCTCATATTCCATGCCCACCAATTCGGGACCTTTGTACTCAGCAATCACCTTGAAGGGAATGAGTTTATCTCCTTGTTTGTATTCTTCCAAAGGAAGACCTTCCGCTTTTTTGTTGAAGTGGTTGTAGAGAAGTGCTTTGGCCAGAACGACCGTGATTTTCTCTCCGGTATATCCGTTATAGGTCTGAACAGCTACATAATCAATCTTCGGTCCAACACAAAGAGCCGTATTTGAAGGCAATGTCCACGGCGTAGTGGTCCATGCCAGGAAATAAGGAGTACCCCACTGTGTCATTTCCGGTTTGGGATTTTTTATTCTGAATTGTGCCACAACCGTCGTGTCCTTCACGTCGCGGTAGCATCCCGGTTGATTCAGTTCGTGTGAGCTCAATCCTGTTCCGGCTGCCGGAGAATACGGCTGAATGGTATAACCTTTATAAAGGAGATTCTTATTATACAACTGTTTCAGAAGCCACCAGAGCGTTTCGATGTATCTGTTGTCATACGTGATGTAGGGATTATCCAGATCCACCCAATAGCCCATTTTATGGGTCAGGTCTGTCCATTCCTTGGTGTATTTCATCACGTCCTGGCGGCATTCCTTATTGTAATCAGCTACGGAGATGGTCTTGCCGATAGCCTCTTTGGTGATTCCAAGTTTCTTTTCCACGCCAAGTTCCACAGGAAGTCCATGTGTATCCCATCCGGCTTTGCGTTTCACCAGATAGCCTTTCATGGTCTTATAACGGCAAAACGTATCTTTGATGGAGCGTGCCATCACATGGTGTATACCCGGCATACCATTGGCCGAAGGAGGACCTTCATAGAAAATGAAAGAAGGACAGCCTTCACGTTCTGTCATACTTTTGGAGAAAACATCGTTTTCATCCCATTCCTTCAATACATCTTTGTTTACTTGTGATAGGTCGAGCTGACCATGTTCAGCAAATCTCTTACCCATAGCTGTTATCTATTTTTTACAATGTCACTTTTAATAACGCGCAAAAATACAAGAAAAAAGCATAGGAGGAAATATTTATTTCGTAAAAAGGTACAAAATGCTTGCCTTTGTCAGGTCACATCCATAGATGACTTTCAAAATTTCAATCGTGTGGCTCACGGCTGAAAGATGAATTGTTCAAAAAACCGATGCAAAAGCCGAGGGACGGCGTACTCCTCCAATTCGTTTATTTTTATACGTTCAAAGCCAGAAAACGAATGAGTATCTTCCGGAAGTATCATTTCATAAAAAGTCGCGTAGATTACACGATGGGAAAGTACATGTTTTATTTCCCGCTGCAAGCAACGAAATGTCGGAGTCTCTCTCGGGACAATCCACGCCTGTAATTTGTCGGAGCCATATAATTCTTCTTCCGTCCAAGGGGTGTCACTTTCAACGAGTGGAAGCTCATACAGATTCTTCCAAATATCATCATCCGTTCGCTTATGAATAAAGGTAAACGCGCCCGCGCGAACATATATATAATTAAAGTATCGGGGAAGGACCTTGGTTCGGTGCGATTTTACAGGTAATTTGTCTACGCATCCTTCCTTCCGTGCCACACAGGATACTTCCAAAGGACAAGTACTACAATCTGGAGACTGAGGCAGGCATTGCAATGCTCCAAAATCCATGATTGCCTGATTGTACAGTCCTGGATGTTGTGTATCAAGCAACTGGTTCGCCCATTTGGAAAACAGCTTTTTCCCGGTGACCGTATCAATAGGGGTATCTATGCCCAGCCAACGTGACAGTACCCGGTAGACGTTCCCGTCAACCGCTGCATAAGGCAGCCCGTAGGCAAATGAACAGATGGCAGCTGCGGTATACTCACCAATGCCTTTCAAGGCTCGTACTTCTTCATAGGTTTTCGGAAATCCATCTTCTCGGGACGCAATCATACGAGCCGCTTCATGAAGGTTTCGGGCACGTGAATAATACCCCAGCCCTTGCCACAACCTCATGACCTCATCTTCCGGAGCTTCAGCCAGGGATTTTACCGTAGGAAAACGCTCCATGAATCTCAGAAAATAGGCATAGCCTTGAGCTACACGTGTTTGCTGGAGTATGATTTCCGAAATCCATATCTGATAAGGATCGGTCGTTTCTCGCCAAGGCAGGTCTCGTTTATGTTCGTTATACCATCGTTCTATGGTCGTTGCAAACTCATTCATTACACATTCTTATATTTTGATTTTCGGAACGCAAAAATAGATAAGAATGACATAGATGAGAAATGTTTTTTTGAAAAATAGTTCGGAATATATTTCTTAGAGAGCTAGAAAAGCTATATATTTGCAGACCAAAAAATTAAGATAAACGTGTAACAATAATTACTTATCAAGATGACTAAAGCAGATATCGTAAACGAAATTGCCAAAAAGACTGGTGTTGACAAAGCAACCGTATTGGCCACAGTAGAAGCATTCATGGAATCTGTAAAAGATTCTTTGTCTAAGGAAGAAAATGTCTATCTTCGTGGTTTTGGTAGCTTTATTGTGAAGAAAAGAGCGCAAAAGACTGCTCGTAACATCTCAAAGAACACCACGATTATTATCCCTGAACACAATATTCCGGCATTTAAGCCTGCCAAGACTTTCACCATTCAAGTGAAGAAATAAACAGATAACAATATAGTATTAACCCTTTAAATTTTTGAAGCTATGCCAAGCGGAAAGAAGAAAAAAAGACATAAAATGTCTACCCACAAGCGTAAAAAAAGACTAAGAAAGAACAGACATAAAAGTAAATAAATCTTAGTCTGTTACGACTGAAATAAAGAACAAACTTGCAAAGCTTTGTCTTTCGGGTTTGTTCTTTGTTTAACCGAGGTTTATCATAAACTTAACTGTAGATAATGACAAGCGAATTAGTAGTTGATGTACAGCCGAAAGAGATTTCTATCGCATTGCTGGAAGACAAGAACTTGGTAGAGTTTCAGCGTGAAGGACGGAATCTTTCGTTTTCGGTGGGTAACATGTACTTGGCACGAGTGAAGAAACTTATGCCTGGACTGAATGCTTGTTTCGTAGATGTTGGCTTCGAACGTGATGCCTTTTTACATTATCTCGATTTAGGACCTCAATTTCACTCTTATCAGAAGTATATCAAGCAGGTATTAAGCGACCGTAAAAAGCTGTTCCCTATTTCCCGGGCGTCAGTTCTTCCGGATATTGAAAAAGATGGGAGTATCTCCAACGTGCTCCAGGTGGGGCAAGAGGTGATTGTACAAATTGTCAAAGAACCCATCTCAACCAAAGGACCCAGACTGACGTGTGAGCTGTCGTTTGCCGGGCGTTATCTTGTATTGATACCTTTTAACGACAAGGTATCTGTTTCACAAAAAATTAAATCGGGTGAGGAACGTGCTCGTTTGAAGCAGCTCTTGCAAAGCATCAAGCCCAAGAACTTTGGAGTGATTGTGCGGACAGTAGCTGAAGGTAAGCGAGTGGCCGAACTCGATGCGGAACTTAAAATCCTGCTTAAGCATTGGGAAGAAAGCATTACCCGTGTTCAAAAATCCAGTAAGTTACCGCAACTTGTCTATGAAGAAACCAGCCGTACGGTAGCATTGTTGCGTGACTTGTTCAGTCCTTCATTCACAAACATTTATGTCAATGATGAAAGTGTATTCCATGAAGTGAAGGATTATGTCTCTCTGATAGCTCCGGAGCAAGCTGACATTGTGAAGCTTTATAAAGGGCAACTTCCCATTTTTGATAATTTTGCCATCACCAAGCAAATCAAGTCATCATTTGGAAAGACTATATCTTATAAGAATGGTGCATACCTGATTATTGAACACACCGAAGCTTTACATGTGGTCGATGTGAATAGCGGTAATCGTTCTAAAGCAAATAATGGCCAGGAAGCCAATGCGTTGGATGTAAACCTGGGGGCTGCTGACGAACTTGCCCGACAATTGCGACTGCGTGATATGGGTGGTATTATTGTTGTCGACTTTATTGATATGAGTTTAGCTGAGAATCGTCAGAAACTTTATGAACGCATGTGTCATAACATGCAGAAAGATAGGGCTAAACATAATATCCTACCACTTAGTAAATTCGGATTGATGCAGATTACCCGTCAGCGGGTGCGTCCGGCAATGGATGTCAATACAGCTGAGACGTGTCCGACTTGTTTTGGTAAAGGTACCATCAAGCCTTCCATTCTGTTCACCGATACTCTGGAGAGTAAAATTGATTATTTGGTCAATAAATTGGGCATTAAGAAGTTCAAGCTTCATATTCATCCTTATGTGGCTGCTTATGTCAATCAGGGTCTTGTCTCCTTGAAACGTCAATGGCAGTTGAAGTATGGATTCGGAGTGAAGATTATTCCCAGCCAGAAGCTGGCTCTGCTTCAATACGAGTTCTACGACATGAAAGGAGAAGAAATTGATATGAAAGAAGAAGTGGAAATGAAGTAAGGCTCTTTTACGAAACGAATTGATAAAGCCAACCTTACAGCTTATGCTGTGGTTGGCTTTTTTAGCAAACATCTTTAAATGATTTCCACCCTTATTGTTGTAGAATCTGTCTTCTGAATTCAGCACATACAATAGCGGTAGCCATGGCGACATTGAGTGATTCGGAAGTTGACCGTTCCATTGGATAATTCGGAATATAGAGGCGGCGGTTAATGAGTTTTTCTACATCTGGAGATATTCCATTTCCTTCATTACCCATGACAATCAATCCATTAGAAGATAACTTCTGTGTGTAAAGATTATCACCTTTCAGGAATGTGCCATAAACGGGTGTGTGTGCATTCAGAGCCTCAATGCAGTCGGTCAATGAGGTATAATGGAGCTTTACTCGTGCCAATGCACCCATTGTGGCTTGTACTGCTTTGGGATTGTATACGTCAACGGTAGAAAGTGAGCAGTAGATGTGTTCTATGCCAAACCAATCGGCAAGGCGAATGATTGTACCCAAGTTGCCAGGGTCCTGTATGTCATCGAGTGCCAGACATAATGATTGTTGAGGATAATGATAATCAAGAGGATCAGATGGTTGTTCGAATACGGCCAACACTTCTTGGGGCGATTTAAGCAGACTGGCTTTTGCAAGTTCGGTAGCATCTGTTTTAATGCATTCGTCAGCCTGAACAGATGGGTGTGTAGCAAACCATTCAGGGGAAGCTGCAATTAGTTTACATGTAAAGTGTCCCAATAAATCTCCAACCAACTTGGGACCTTCAGCTAAGAAGACATTACCGGCTTTGCGGTATTTCTTTAGTTCTAGCGAACGTATGTATTTTATTTTGGCTTTACTAAGCATAGGATTGAGTTTAAATGTATCAACAAAATTACGAACTAATTTTGAATTGGGTGCTTCTCCTTCATATCATTTAAGAAGAAGCGTATGCCTCTATTGAGCCAAATTCCGTAATTTTGTACCCATTATCACCTTCGGATTTTGATCATGAGCAGTAAATGGCAGCATATATGTATTCTATTTTCGATTTCGGGAGTCTTTACGGCTTGCTCTGTGTCGAAATTTATTCCCGAGGGACGTTATTTGCTTGATGACGTAAAGGTAGTATCTGACAATAAGGATGTAAAGCCATCAGACGTAAGCGGGTATATTCGCCAGAACCCTAACAGCAGGTGGTTCAGTTTAATGAAAGTGCCGCTTTACGTATATGCTTTTTCTGGAACGGACACGACTAAATGGATAAATCGGTTTATTCAGAAAATTGGGGATGAACCTGTGATTTATGATGCATATTATGCTGAACGTTCCCGAACTGATATGGAACGCGCTCTGAGAAACATGGGGTATATGCAGGCGTATGTTGAACTCAATGAAGAGATCCGGAAAAAGAAACTTAAGCTTACCTACCGGCTGCATGCAGGAGCTCCCTACCGTATAGGCTCATGGAAATATGATATTAGAGATGAAGGCGTCCGTGAAGAATTGGCGGATTATGAGTCACATCTCATGCAAGACAGCATGATGTTTAATGTCAACATCTTGGATGCGGAGCGTCAACAGATGACCAATCATTTGCAGAATAGGGGCTTTTACCGTTTCAATAAAGAGTACATTACCTGTACGGCTGATACAGTGCGAGGCACACATATCGTTGATTTGACTTATCACGTAGCTCCTTATGATGCCCGGTCCGGACGCATGCACGAACGTTTTCGAATAGGAAAGGTCAATGTATTAACAGATTACGACCTTGCTGAAGCCGCCCGTGAACGTGACTTGTCTCATTTTGATTCTCTCCACTATAAGGATCTGAATATTTATACTCGCAGGCACTCTTTCTTGCGTCCGGAAGTTCTGTCCCAAAATATTACTATTGAGCCGGGGCGATTTTACAGCGAGGCCCGTTTACAGGAGACTCAATCGATGTTAGGACGTCTGCATGCCATCAAATATTCCGACATACGTTTTGTAGAGAACCATAATGACTCTACACTGTTGGACTGTTATGTGTTGTTGTCGCGTAATAAACCCAACTCTTTTAGTGCAGAGCTGGAAGGAACGAATTCTGCCGGAGACTTGGGAGCTGCGGCTTCATTATCTTACCAGAATCGCAATCTCTTCAATGGTTCTGAGCTTTTCACGTTCAAGGTGCGTGGTGCTTATGAGGCAGTGACCGGTTTGCAAGGTTATTCTAATGGGAACTATGTAGAATATGGAGTCGAAGCCAGTATAAATTTTCCACGTTTTTTGTTTCCCTTTATTTCGCCGGATGTACGCCGACGTATACAGGCTACTTCAGAGATTGCCTTACAATACAACTCACAAGAGCGACCGGAATTTGGGCGACGGGCAGCTTCCATGACATGGGGGTATCGTTGGTCGTATAATCATAAGTGGCGGCATTCCATCGATGTTGTTGACCTTAACTATGTCTATATGCCCTGGATCTCGACGACTTTTCGGGAAGAGTATCTCGATAATATAAATAATCAGAATTCAATATTGAAATACAACTATGAGAACCTTCTGATTATGAAGATGGGCTATGGATTTACCTATCGGTCTGAGGGGGGAGAGTCCCGAGCAACATTAGGAAATGCTTATTCGGTTCGTTTCAATGTCGAATCGGCCGGTAATCTGCTTTATGGTTTTTCACATTTACTCAAAGCTCAACGTAACGATAGTCATCAATATACTGTGATGAATATTGCTTATGCCCAGTATCTGAAGACAGATGTGGACTTTACAAAAAGTTTTTTGATTGACCATCGGAACTCCATCGTTTTTCATGTTGGTCTAGGGGTTGCTTATCCATATGGTAATTCTCGAATTTTGCCTTTCGAAAAGCGTTATTTTTCAGGTGGTGCGAATAGTGTACGTGGGTGGCTGGTCAGAAGGCTGGGACCTGGAAAGTTTGCAGGTAATGATCGCAACATTGATTTTATTAATCAGTCTGGAGATATCAAGCTTGATGTGAATCTGGAATATCGCATGAAGTTATTCTGGAAACTCAACGGAGCCTTCTTCATTGATGCCGGAAATATATGGACCATTCATGATTATGAAGAACAGCCTGGAGGAGCTTTCCGCTTCAATAGCTTTTATAAAGAGATTGCTGTTGCCTATGGATTAGGGCTTCGTTTCGACTTTGACTATTTCATATTACGTTTTGATGGAGGAATGAAAGCTATCAATCCTGCCTACGAGAGTGGAAAGGACCGTTATCCGTTAATCCGCCCTGATTTCGGGCGTGATTTTGCTTTTCATTTTGCTGTAGGATATCCATTTTGAAGCAGCTTGTTTCCTGTTATGAATAAAGACCTAAACATAAGTATTAGAATATGATACATTTTGTAAGTTTGGCTAGTGGAAGTAGTGGCAATTGCTATTACTTATCAGACGGACATACGACTATACTCATTGATGCCGGTATTGGATCGCGAACTATTAAGAAACGCCTTAAAGAACTGGATCTGGACTTCCAGAATATTCAGGCTGTTCTTGTGACTCATGACCATGTAGATCATATCAAGGCCGTAGGTAGTTTGGGTGAGAAGAGCGGAATTCCGATATACTCTACACGCAAGGTACATTCAGGTATCAGCCGTAGTTATTGCATGACAGAACGTTTGAAAACCAGTGCGCATTTTATTGAAAAAGAAGAACCGTTTATGATTGGTTCTCTACGTATTACGGCTTTTGATGTACCTCATGACTCTATAGATAATGCTGGGTATTTCATTGAGACAACAGAAGGCAATTTCTGTCTGGCTACCGATGTTGGGCATTTGACCGAAAGCGTTATTGCTTATTTATGTAATGCGGATTATCTCGTTCTTGAAGCAAACTATGATGAGACAATGCTCCGTATGGGACCTTATCCGACTTATTTGAAAGAGCGAATTCTCAGTTCTACCGGACATTTGAGCAACCGTGAAGCGGCAGAATTCCTTGTAACCCATTATTCACCTCGTTGGCGTTATGTTTGGCTCTGCCATTTGAGCAAAGACAATAATCACCCGGATTTAGCCTATAAAACAGTTGAGATGCGTTTGGGGGAGTTAGGCATTCGAGTAGGAGAGGATATACAGGTTATCCCTCTCAGGCGTAGTCTTCCTACAGGTATATTTCATCTTGGAACAGCAGGTAACTCTGTATCATCTGTAGCTACTGACATGGATTTGTTCCCTGTAGAGGAAAAGAGATAGAGAAGTTGATGAACTTTATGATCCTGTATACGATATGCCAGGATTTCCAGATTCCTTAATGTTTGAATAGGCGAAACTAAAAATCGCTGTAGGACTATATACTCTATACATGGTTCCTACAGCGATTTTCATAATCTAATCAAAATTGATACTATAGACAAGGATTATTCCCACTCAATTGTGCTAGGTGGTTTTGAGGAAATGTCATAGGTGACACGGTTAACTCCTTTTACCTTATTTATAATGTCATTGGATACTTTAGCCAGGAATTCATAGGGCAGGTGAGCCCAATCTGCTGTCATAGCATCTGTACTGGTTACGGCGCGTAAGGCTACGGCGCGTTCATAAGTGCGTTCGTCGCCCATCACACCAACACTCTGCACCGGCAATAGAATTACTCCTGCTTGCCAAACTTGATCATACAGTCCCCAATCACGCAAGCCTTGGATAAAGATATCATCGGCATCTTGTAGAATACGGACTTTTTCCGGAGTGATATCTCCCAAAATGCGTACTGCCAATCCTGGCCCCGGGAACGGGTGGCGAGTTATGAGATGTTCAGGCATTCCCAACTGACGGCCCACACGACGCACTTCGTCTTTAAAGAGCAAACGCAACGGTTCACAAAGTCTGAGATTCATCTTTTCGGGAAGACCTCCGACGTTATGATGGCTTTTGATAACAGTTCCAGTGATAGAAAGCGACTCGATGCAATCCGGATAAATAGTGCCTTGAGCCAGCCATTTTACATCCTTAATCTTATGGGCTTCTTCATCAAATACATCAATGAAGCCTTTGCCAATAATTTTTCGCTTCCTTTCCGGCTCTGTGACTCCGGCCAATTCTTTGAAGAATTTATGGCTGGCATCTACACCAATGACGTTGAGTCCTAGACATTCATAATCATGCAACACATTTTGGAACTCGTTCTTACGGAGCATGCCATGGTCCACAAAAATACAAGTAAGGTTTTTCCCGATCGCTTTATTCAGTAAGACGGCAGCCACTGACGAGTCTACACCGCCACTCAATCCTAACACGACTTTGTCATCACCCAGTTGTTCTTTCAGCTGTGCTACAGTACTTTCAATAAATGAGGCAGCGCTCCAGTCTTGTTTGCTTTTGCAAATATCTACGACGAAGTTGCGCAACATCTGAGTCCCGTCTTCGGTATGGTACACTTCCGGATGGAATTGTACTCCCCACAAGAGCTCGTTTTGAGCCTGATAGGCTGCAATCGCTACTTTGTCAGTCGAGGCAATGCATTTAAAATTGTCAGGAATTGCGGTGATAGTATCTCCATGGCTCATCCATACTTGTGAATTTTCACGCACATTCTTGAAAAGAGGGTTGTCTTTTTCAAAATGTGCCAAGTGTGCACGTCCATACTCGCGAGTTCCTGCCGGCTCTACACGTCCACCGTTGGTGTAAGCCATGTATTGTGCTCCGTAACATATTCCGAGGATAGGATATTTACCACGGATTTGGGTCAGGTCAATCTTGAAAGCACTCTCATCATAGACAGAAAAAGGACTTCCTGAAAGGATGACACCGATAACCGAAGGATCATCATGGGGAAATTTGTTATACGGCAGAATCTCACAATACGTGTTCATTTCGCGCACCCGGCGTCCGATAAGCTGGGTCGTCTGAGAACCGAAATCAAGAATAATGATCTTTTCTTGCATATTGTTTTAGTCTCTGGGTTTTATGAATAGATTGCAAAAGTAACAAAAAAATTGGATAGTACAGGAATAATGACAAAGAATTGAGTTGCTTCCTTTTCCTTGTGGGTAAAATGTTGCATTTAGGAGAAGTCGGTAGAAGCTGTCTTGGTCTGATGGAAATACAATTTAAAGGCTGATGATTGATTTGGGTTAAATCATCCTTCAACATTTAAAAAAGTTCTCTTAAAATATGAATTTAGAAAACAATTTCTTACTTTTGCAGCGCACTTCGATAAGGACGAGGTAGTGAATTAAACGAGAGTTTATTTCTAAACATTATAGAACCCTTAAAAGTTTAAACAAAATGATTAAAGTAGGTATTAATGGATTCGGACGT